>ERZ838225.392-NODE-392-length-62092-cov-103.689282_pt1 | contig 62092 bp, 52 predicted proteins | sample MGYA00519684_ERZ838225 | MGnify/ENA primary metagenome ERZ838225 (study PRJEB31850, sample SAMEA3708829) | human gut metagenome | biome: human gut; feature: human-associated habitat; material: faeces | place: China | collected 2014 ... | reverse complement strand
CCGTTACAAGTTTTTCGATATTGTTCAATTTTCAAGGTCCTGTAGCGCCTCAGCCTTGCGGCTGACGACTTGATTATTTTATCACAGAAGTGATTTTTTGTCAAGCTCTTTTTTCGAAGTTTTTCGTTTCTTATCGAACTTGGAGCGTTCTCAGTTTCTCGGCGCTGGCCGGAACTTTCGGACGTCTATTGGTTCTTTTCGCTTTACTTCCAGCTGGGACTCAGAAGTCATTCTTTTGTCTCAGCGCTTGGCGCTCAAGTATAATACCATACACCGGGCCGGATGTCAACACTTTTTTGCAAGTTTTTTCAGGTTTTTTCGCGCTGACTCAAATCCGCTTCATCCTCTTGGATTCTTCGCGTAAGGCATCCCGACACCGTAGACAAAAATAAAACCCCCACAGATGTTTCCTGCTCATCTGTGGGGGTTCGAGAGACATCATCACATGAACTGTTCCGGCGACTAAAAAAAGGAATCACGATACTCAAAAACAAAGTAAAGGCAATTCCTTAAAAATGCAACTGGCTACCATTTTACAGGCCCTTTAGCTTTGCGTCACAGCTTTTCAACTGCTTTGCTAAATATTCTATTCGCAAACTCTTTTTTGAGTCGATCACATTCAAGTGATTTTCCAGTGCCTGAGCACCTTCATCTCTCTGGATAGAATATACCATATTTCTTCTTTCCTGTCAATGGGAAAATCATAGAGTTTTCTTTCTTATTTATATATCTATAAAAGGAAAATGCAAAAAGAGGGCAGCTCTCTCGAACTGCCCTCCTGGACCTTATTTCTCAGCTGATCACTGAGCAGCCTTTGCTGCCTCGACCTGCTTGATGAGTTCGGGAACGACCTTGAACAGGTCGCCCACGATGCCGTAGTCAGCCACACCGAAGATGGGGGCAGACTCATTCTTGTTGACGGCAATGATGCACTCGGAATCCTGCATACCTGCGGTGTGCTGGATAGCGCCGGAGATGCCCAGAGCCACATAGATCTTGGGATGGACGGTCTTACCGGTCTGACCGACCTGATGATCAGCGGTCATCCAGCCGGCATCGGTGACGGCACGGGATGCACCAACAACGCCGCCGCCCAGAGCTGCAGCCAGCTGCTCAGCCAGCTCGATGCCCTTGTTGACGTCCTTGCTGATACCACGGCCAACAGAGACGATGACGTCTGCACCGATGAGGTCGACCAGCTTCTCAGCTGCCTTCTCAACGCTCAGGACCTCGGTCTTGATGTCGTCAGCAGTCAGGCTGAATGCGGGCTTCACGATCTGGCAGGCATCGGCCTTGGCCTGATCGAAGGGAGCCTTCTTCATGACGCCGGGACGGACGGTAGACATCTGAGGACGGAAACGGGGGCAAATGATGGTAGCCATCAGATGGCCGCCAAAAGCAGGACGGGTCATCTTCAGGTTGCGGTCCTCGTAATCGAACTTCTGCTTGGACAGGTCGATGGTGGAGCTCTCCTTCAGGAACTCGACATACTTTGCAGTGTCGATGTCCAGATGGGTAGCATCAGCGGTCAGACCGGTGTGCAGACGAGCTGCGCAGCGGGGGCCAAGGTCGCGGCCGATGTTGGTAGCACCGATCAGCAGGACCTCAGGCTTGTACTCGTTGACCATGTCGCAGACGACCTTGGCGTATGCGTCAGTGGTGTAATCCTTCAGCAGCGGGCTGTCGCAGACCATGACCTTATCGGCACCATAGCCGCCCAGCTCTTTTGCAATGCCTTCGACGTTGTCGCCCAGCAGCAGGCCGGTGACTTCGCAGCCCAGCTCATCAGCCAGCTTGCGGGCCTCGCTGACCAGCTCAAAATCAGTGGACATCAGTGCGCCCTGGCGCTGCTCGCAGAAGACCCAGACGCCCTTGTATTCGTTAAAATCAGCCATTGTAATCCTATGCTCCTTTCATCAGATCAGGTGCTTCTTGGCCAGGATACCAGCCAGCTGTGCAGCGGTATCGTCGCCAGTCAGCATAGTGCCTGCGCCCTTCTGCGGAGGAGTGAAGGACTTGAAGACGTTCGTCGGAGAACCCTTCAGACCGATGGTATCGACCTCGATCAGCGGATCGTCCTTCAGAGCGTTGTAATCGAACACTTCCATCGGCTTGTCGTAGCAGGTGAAGATGCCGTTGACGCTCATGTAGCGGGGCTGATTCAGCTCCTTGATGCAGGTCAGCAGGCAGGGAGTCTGCACCTTGACCATCATGTAGCCGTCTTCCAGCATACGCTTGACCGTGAGGCTGTTGCCATCCTTCTGGATGTCAGCAACATAGGTCACCTGAGGCAGGTGCAGCTTCTCAGCGATCTGAGGACCGACCTGTGCGGTATCACCGTCGATTGCCTGACGGCCGCAGAACACGACGTCCTCGGGGCCGACACCGATCTTATTGACAGCAGCAGCGAGGATCTGGCTGGTCGCGAAGGTATCAGAACCACCGAACTCACGGCCAGAGACCAGAACAGCCTTATCAGCGCCGCGGGCCAGCAGCTCACGGAGCATGCCCTCGGCCGGCGGGGGACCCATGGTGACGACAACGACTTCGCAGCCGGTCTCGTCCTTCAGCTTCAGAGCGGCCTCCAGAGCGTTCAGGTCATCGGGGTTGGTGATGGTTGCCATAGAGGCACGGTCCAGAGTACCATCCGCCTTGACAGCCACCTTACCGGAGGTATCAGGAACCTGCTTTACACAAACGATTGCTTTCATTGTAAATCTTGCCTCCCTTACTTCAGCAGCGCGCCGGAAATGACCATCATCTGCACTTCGCTGGTGCCCTCGTAGATCTCAGTGATCTTGGCATCACGCATCATGCGCTCGATGGGGTAGTCACGGGTGTAGCCGTAGCCACCGAACAGCTGCAGGCAGCGGCGGGTCACGTCGCTTGCGGTGCGGGCTGCGATGAGCTTAGCCTGAGCAGCCTCGACGCTGTAGCGGACCTTTGCGCCATTCATAGCTTCCTGCTTCTTCAGAGCGGCAGCGTAGACCAGATACTTTGCAGCCTCGATACGGGCCTTCATCTCGGCCAGCTCGAACTGGGTGTTCTGGAAAGCGGAGATGCTGCGGCCGAACTGCTTGCGCTCCTTGACGTAAGCGACGGTCTCCTGCAGAGCGCCCTCAGCGATGCCCAGAGCCTGGGAAGCGATACCGATACGGCCGCCGTCCAGAGTAGCCATAGCCAGCTGGAAGCCCTTGCCGCGCACGCCCAGCATACGGTCCTTCGGGATGCGGCAGTCCTCAAAGATCAGCTCGCAGGTAGAAGAACCACGGATGCCCATCTTATCCTCAGCCTTACCGACGGAGAAGCCCGGGTCGGTACGCTCCACGATGAAGGCGGAGCACAGCTTGGTGGGACGGCCCTTCTTGTCGAGGACCTTATCGGTAACAGCGATGACGATGAACACGTCAGCGTAGCCTGCGTTGGTGATGAAGATCTTGGAGCCGTTCAGCACCCAGTAATCGCCATCTTCCACAGCAGTGGTCTGCTGGCCCTGAGCGTCAGTACCAGCGCCCGGCTCGGTCAGACCGAAAGCACCCAGCCACTCGCCGCTGCACAGCTTGGGCAGATACTTTTCCTTCTGCTCGGGAGTGCCGTTCTCATAAATAGGTGCTGCGCACAGGCTGGTGTGTGCGGAAACGATAACACCAGTGGTGCCGCAGACCTTGCTCAGCTCCTCAACAGCCATGACGTAGGACAGGACGTCGCCGCCTGCACCGCCAACGGAGGTGGGGAAGTAAATGCCCATCATACCCAGCTTGCCCATCTTCTCGACGGTCTCCTTGGGGAAATACTCTTCGGCATCGACTTTCTTTGCCAGAGGCTTGACTTCGTTTTCAGCAAACTCGCGGTACATCTTCTGCACCATCTGCTGCTGCTTGGACAGAGTAAAATCCATCGCTATATCCTCCTAACGGATGTTTTTCTTTCAGCACAGGGCAGCTACACTCATGTCCTGTGCAAACAAATTCCTCCCGGCCGTTTTCTTCGGGACGACCGAGAGAAATTTCAAACTAATTTACAGCTCGTCGACAGGGGTCTTGGTGCGGTCTGCGTTGTAAACGTAGAAGCCCTTGCCAGACTTGCAGCCCAGGTTGCCGCCGCGAACCATCTTACGGATGAGCGGGCATGCACGATACTTGCTGTCGCCGGTCTCCTTGTACAGGACGTCCATAATGGCGAGGCAGATGTCCAGGCCGATGAAGTCGCCCAGCTCCAGGGGACCCATCGGGTGGTTGGCACCCAGCTTCATAGCGGTGTCGATGCCGGCGATGTTGGAAACGCCCTCCATTTTGATGAAGGCAGCCTCGTTGATCATCGGGATCAGGATGCGGTTGACGACGAAGCCGGCAGCCTCGTTGACCTGGACCGGCTGCTTGCCGATGGCAACGGAGATCTCCTTGATCTTCTCGACAGTCTCAGCGGGAGTGTTGCAGCCAGCGATGACCTCGATGAGCTTCATGCGGTCTGCGGGGTTGAAGAAGTGCATACCGACCAGAGGACGGCTCACACCCTTGCCGATCTCGGTGATGGACAGAGAAGAGGTGTTGGAAGCGAAGATGCACTCGGGCTTGCAGATCTTATCCAGCTCGCCGAAAGTGGTCTGCTTGACCTTCATATCCTCGAAAGCAGCCTCAACGACCAGGTCGCAGTCAGCGCACAGGTCTTCCTTCAGGCCCGGGGTGATAGCAGCAACGATAGCGTCAGCCTTTTCCTGCGTCATCTTGCCCTTAGCGACCAGCTTTTCATAGCCCTTCTTGATCTTTGCCAGACCATTCTCGGCCCACTCCTGCTTGATGTCACACAGAGCAACCGTATTGCCCTCGACCTGAGCAAATGCCTTTGCGATGCCCTGGCCCATAGTGCCAGCACCGATAACACCGATCTTCATGGGAAATCTCTCCTTTATTATATCTTCTGAATGTAGTGCCTCTCCGTGCCTCCCCTTTCCGGGGAGGCGCTGCAGAGGCGTTATGGTTTAGCTTAGTTGTTCGTGAACACTGCCTTGGGCTTCGGCTTTTCACGGCTCAGGAAGCAGGCCATGCCTTCCTTCTGGTCATGAGTCTCGAAGCAGTCGCCGAACAGCTTCTCTTCGACTTCGACAGCCTTCTCGATGGGGAGGCTGATGCCGTCGTTGATCGCCTTCTTGCAGTTGCGCACGGCGATGGGAGCGTTCTTGGCGATCTTGTTGGCCAGCTTCAGGACATTCTCCATCAGCTCAGCCTGCGGATACACTGCGTTGACCAGGCCAATGCGGTAGGCCTCGTCAGCCTTGATGTTCAGTGCAGAGTAGACCAGCTGCTTTGCCATGCCCATGCCAACCAGACGTGCCAGACGCTGGGTACCGCCGAAGCCCGGGGTGATGCCCAGACCGACTTCCGGCTGACCAAACACAGCGTTGTCGGAGCAGATGCGGATGTCGCAGCTCATAGCCAGCTCATTGCCGCCGCCCAGTGCAAAGCCGTTGACGGCTGCGATGACGGGGATGGGGAAGCTCTCGACCATCAGGAACACATCATTGCCCAGTTTGCCGAAAGCCTCGCCCTCGGCCTTGGTCATGGTGCTCATGGAGCCGATGTCAGCGCCTGCCACGAAGCTCTTGTCGCCTTCGCCGGTCAGGACGATGCAGCGGATGGCGGACTGGTCAACTGCCTCAAAAGCAGCCTTCAGGTCTGCCAGGACTTCGGGGTTCAGGGCGTTCAGTGCCTTCGGGCGGTCGATGGTGATGATCTCGACTGCGCCCTGCACCTCGGTTTTTACAAATGCCATTGTGAAAACCTCCATTCAGGTTATATCTTATTCAAAACAGCCCCCGGACAAGGGGCAAGTCTCCGGTCTCGCCCACTGTCCGGGCTGTATCAATATCCGGAGTGACCCTTCAAAGGGAAATCAGTCCATCTCGACGATGGTTGCGCAGCCCATGCCGCCGCCGATGCACAGGGTAGCCAGACCCTTGTGAGCACCACGATGCTTCATAGCGTACAGCAGGGTGACGAGGATACGAGCACCGGAAGCGCCGACCGGGTGGCCCAGAGCGATCGCGCCGCCGTTGACGTTCAGCTTGTCCTTATCGAAGCCCAGAGCCTCGCCGACTGCGATGGACTGTGCTGCGAATGCCTCGTTGGCCTCGACCAGGTCCATATCAGCAACGGTCAGGCCGGTCTTAGCCATGACCTTCTTGGTAGCAGCGATGGGGCCAAGGCCCATGACCTCAGGCTCGACGCCTGCCAGAGCACCTGCGACCCAGGTAGCCAGAGGCTTCACGCCCAGCTCCTTGGCCTTCTCTTCGCTCATGATGACCAGAGCAGCTGCGCCATCGTTGATGGCGGAGGAGTTTGCAGCGGTGACGATGCCGTCCTTGGTGAAGGCAGGCTTCAGCTTTGCCAGCACTTCGGGAGCGCTCAGACGGGGGCCTTCATCGGTATCGAACACGGTATCGCCCTTCTTGCCCTTGATGACAACAGGAACGATCTCATCCTTGAAAGCACCGTCCTTGATGGCCTTGTCAGCCTTCAGCTGGCTGTTGTAAGCGAACTCGTCCAGCATCTCGCGGGTGATGGGGCTGTAGCCGTACTTCTTCTGATAGGTCTCGTTGGTGCAGACGTTCTCAGCGGTCATGCCCATGTGCTTGTTGAAGCCGCAGGCATCCCACAGAGCATCGTTGACCATGGTATCCACGATCTCGCTCTTGCCCATGGGAGCGCCCATGCGGTAGCCGTAACGAGCCTTCTGCAGTGCGAAGGGAGCCATGTCCATGTTCTCCATGCCGCCTGCGACCACGATGTCAGCATCGCCGGCCTCGATCATCTGAGCAGCCATGTTCACGCAGTTCAGACCGGAACCGCAGACCACGTTGACGGTGACGGCAGGAGTCTCGACGGGCAGGCCGGCCTTCAGGGAAGCCTGACGAGCGACGTTCTGGCCCAGACCAGCCTGGATGACGCAGCCCATGTAAACATGATCGACCTGCTCGGGTTTCACGTTAGCACGGTTCAGGGCCTCCTTGATGACGATGGAGCCCAGCTCTGCAGCAGGGACGTTTGCCAGAGTGCCGCCAAACTTACCAATAGCGGTACGGCAAGCAGATGCGATAACGATTTTCTTCATGTTAATAGCCTCCTGAATTTATCTGTTTCGGGGTTTCGTAAAACTATTTATCAAAAAGCCCGAGGGCCTTTCTGCATTATAAAAGGTATCAGAGCGTCTTTCCTTCCGCCCGGAGCTGCTCCACTTTGGCGTGGATGGCATCCTCTACGTTGGGCGTCACGAACTTGGAGATGTTGCTGCCGTAGCGGGCAGCCTCCTTGACGATGGTGGAGGAAAGGTAGCTCCACTTGATGCTGGTGGCAAGGAACATCGTCTCGATGCCGGGCATCAGTGCGTGGTTCGTCTGGGCGAGCTGTATCTCGTTTTCGAAATCCGTCACCGCCCGCAGGCCCCGCACCATCACCGAAGCGTGGCGCTTCTTGGCGAACTCCACGGTCAGGCCGTCGAAGCTCTCCACCGTCACATTCGGGATGTCCTTGCAGCACTCCCGCAGCAGCGCCACCCGTTCTTCTACGGTGAACAGAGGGTTCTTTGCGCTGTTGATGAGCACTGCTACAATGAGCCGGTCGTTTATCTTTGCAGCTCGCTTGATGATGTCGAGATGTCCTCTCGTGACCGGGTCGAAGGACCCGGGGTAAACTGCTGTTGCCATCAGTATGGTCTCCTTTATTTGCGCGCTTTGGAAAAGCGCATTTGGTGTTGCCATGATAGCACTTTTCAGTTCCTGCTTCAAGTACAAGACCGCATCGCCATCGCAATATCGTTAATTTTTAGTCAATCAACGTCGCACTGGGGCGCATCATCTTGGTACACCCTTAGTAAACCATATCGTCAAAATTTTATCAAGTACTTTTTCGAAAAAAATTGTTTTTGCTATACCAAACAATCACCACAAATACCTAAGAAATTTAGTCAAATTGTCCTGCGAGGCATTTTTTCGCGGAAGAGGGCTTGATTATAATGTTTGTTAATGTTATAACTAAGCTGTGCAGGTGTGCCGCTGCCGGAGGCTTCTGCCCTGCCGACCCCAAGGATACCGCCGGGGTGTGATAAGACAGTGTCCGGACTGGAAAGAAACGGTAAATTTCCGGCTAAGATTTTGTCCCGTAGAATTGTGAATAATAAATTTACAATTCTTTTATGTTCTTAAAGGAGAGGATGGTTTATAATGGATTTCATGGAAATGTATGCCCAGAAAAAGATGACTGCCGAGCAGGCTGCTTCTCTGGTCAAGAGCGGCGACTGGGTGGATTACGGCTGGTGCGTCAACACCCCCGTGGCCGTGGACGCCGCCCTTGCCAAGCGCCTGCCCGAACTGGAAAACGTCAATTTCCGCGGCGGCATCCTGATGTGGGTGCCTGAGATCTTCCAGATCGACGACCCCGCTGCCCACATGACCTGGAACAGCTGGCACATGGGCGGCATCGAGCGCAAAGCCATCGCACAGGGCTTCTCGTTCTACTCCCCCATCCGCTATTCGGAGCTGCCCCGCTACTACCGCGAGAGTCCCGACCCGCTGGACATCGCCGTCTTCCAGGTGACTCCGATGGACGAGCACGGCTACTTCAACTTCGGCCCCAGCGCTTCCCATCTGGGTGCCGTCTGTGAGAAGGCCAGGAAGATCATCGTGGAGGTCAACACCAATATGCCCCGCTGCCTCGGCGGTATGGAGAACTGTGTCCATATCTCCCAGGTCACCGGCATCGTGGAGGGCGACAATCCGCCCATCGGCCAGATGGCCGCTGCCGGCCCCGCTTCCGAGGTCGATCTGAAGGTCGCAAACCTCGTCGTGCCGCAGATCCCCGACGGTGCCTGCCTGCAGCTGGGCATCGGCGGTATGCCCAACGCCATCGGCAGCCTCATCGCCCAGAGCGATCTGAAGGACCTGGGCGTCCACACCGAGATGTATGTTGACGCTTTCGTGGACATCGCCAAGGCCGGCAAGATCACCGGCGCACACAAGCAGCTGGACAAGGGCCGTCAGGTCTACGCCTTCGGTGCCGGCACCCAGAAGATGTACGACTACCTCAACAACAACCCCGAGTGCATGTCTGCTCCCGTCGATTACACCAACGACATCCGCAGCATCTCCGCACTGGACAACTTCATCTCCATCAACAATGCGGTGGACATCGACCTGTTCGGCCAGGTGAATGCGGAGAGCGCCGGCGTCAAGCACATTTCCGGTGCAGGCGGCCAGCTGGACTTCGTGCTGGGCGCATACCTTTCCAAGGGCGGCAAGAGCTTCATCTGCCTGTCCTCTACCTTCTTTAATAAGAAGACCGGTCAGCTCGAGAGCCGCATCCGTCCCACGCTGGAAAACGGCAGCATCATCACCGATACCCGCGCCAATCTGCATTACCTCTGCACCGAATACGGCTGCGTCAACCTCAAGGGTCTGACCACCTGGGAGAAGGCCGAAGCCCTCATCAATGTGGCACACCCCGACTTCCGCGAGGAGCTCATCAAAGAGGCCGAGAAGATGCACATCTGGCGCCGCAGCAACAAAATCTAAACATCGCCGTACCGGCTCCTGCCGTCTGCGGCAGGAATGGAGTCACACATGATGGACAAAAAGCCGCACATCAAGCCCTATCTCTACGGAATGCTCGCGGGCTTTGGTGCGATAAGTCTAAGTATCCTGTTCTTCTTCTTCATCTACCGCTTCGACGGGTTCGGCGACGCGGTCTCCAAGGTGACCGGCATCCTGATGCCCTTCATCTACGGTGCCGTCATCGCCTATCTGCTCAAGCCGGTGTGCAACACCATTGAGGGCTTTCTGCACCGCATCTTCCCCGAAAAGCTCCACAGCATGGCCAATATGCTTGCCATTGCGGCGACGCTGCTGTTCGGTGTGCTGGTGGTCTACGCCCTCGTGATGATGGTGGTGCCGCAGCTCATCACAAGCGTCACCTCCCTCTACTACACCGCGCAGACCAGCATCACCCGGTTCATGCGGTGGGTGAACACACAGGAAGTCTTCTTGGATAATGAGACACTGATGGGCTATTTCAACAATGCCTATGATGCCATTGCTGACAACCTGACCACTCTGCGCACCACCCTGCTCCCCTCGCTGCAGAATATACAAGGCATCCTGAGCGGTGTGGGCGTCGGCGTCATGAGTGTGGTGACCTGGTTCAAGAATCTGCTCATCGGCCTTATCGTCGCTGTTTACCTGCTGGCCAGCCGCAAAAAGTTCGCCAAGCAGGCCAAAATGATCCTCTACAGCGTCGTCAAGCCCCACTGGGCGCAGCTCATCCAGGAGGAAGTCCTCTACGCTGACAAGATGTTCGGCGGCTTCATCAACGGCAAGATCATGGACTCTGCCATCATTGGTGTGCTCTGCTATTTCGCCTGCATCATCTTCAAGTTCCCGAGCGCGCTGCTGGTGTCGGTCATCATCGGCGTCACCAACGTCATCCCCTTCTTCGGTCCCTTCATCGGTGCCGTGCCTGCAACGCTGCTCATCCTCATCCAAAGCCCCATCAAGGCCCTCTGGTTCGTGCTCTTCGTTCTGGTGCTCCAGCAGCTGGACGGCAACGTTATCGGCCCGAAGATCCTGGGCAACACCACCGGCCTTTCGAGCTTCTGGGTGCTCTTCTCCATCCTGCTGTTCGGCGGTCTGTGGGGCTTCGTGGGCATGATCGTGGGTGTGCCGCTGTTCGCCGTCATCTATGACGTCATCAAGAAGCTGGTCTTCCACGGCCTGCGCCGCAACGGCCAGCTCGACCAGATGACCGTCTACCACGACGAGTTCGGCGATCCCGGCGACCCGGCTCCCGCACCTGTGGAAGATGAAGGAACGGAAACCGAGATCGTCATTGATTCCGGCGAAGAATAAAATAACAAGATAAAGCCCCCATCCTCCCGGCTGCCTCAGCCGGTGAAGATGGGGGCTTTTCTGCGCAATTTTATGTTTGAAAGACCGATAAAGTCATTTCGCGTGAGCAGTGGAATGTGCCGGTTTCCAATCCTTGTAATTCTCGTACCGGCTCTCCTTGAGGGTGACGTGTGACCAGATCTCGTCGGCCACAGGCTGCCAGTCGGCAGCATACGCACCGCATTTGTCGCAGAGATGGTCTACGCTCTCGGGCAACTGCAAGTCGGTGCTGTGAGCACCGGTGTCATGCACCATCTGGCGCAGGAGCTCGGGGTTTTCCAGCATCGGGCAGGGACGCAGGTGGTTTTTATTGAAGGGCTGGCCGTTGTGGTAGGCCATAAAGAGCGGGCTGCGGAGAATATCGAGGATGCTGCTGTCGTGGATGTTGGCGTTGGAATAGTGGATGAAGACACACGGCTCTGCATCGCCCGCCGAATTGATATGGAAATAGTTGCGTCCGCCTGCGATGCATCCGCCCACAAACTCGCCATCGTTCTGGAAGTCCATTGGATAGAACGGAATATCACTCTTTTCGGAGCGAAGATACCGGATGCGCTCGATCATGTACTTGCGCTGAGCAGGCGTGGGCATCAGCTCCGGCGCAGCCTCGTTGCCTACCGGCATATAGTGGAAGTAGAACCCGAAGTGCGCACCCTTGTCGCAGAGCATCCGCATAAAGTGGTCGCTGGTGACAGCTTCGAGATTGTCTCTGGTATAGCAGATGGAGGTGCCAAAAAGGATCCCGTGGGCCTTGAGCAAGTCCATCGCATTCATGACAGCGGCATAGTGGCCTTCGCCCCGCCGGGCATCATTGGTAGAGGGAGTTCCCTCGATCGAGAGCATGAAGGCGATATTGCCCAGTTTTACGACCTCTTCGCAGAACGGCTCATCGATGAGGGTGGAGTTCGTGTAGATCGCAAACTGCACGTCGTTGTGCTTTTTCGCCAGACGGAGAATATCCGCCTTCCGCACCAGAGGCTCGCCGCCGGTGAGCATATAGAGATAGACTCCCAGCTCCTTGCCCTCGGTGATGATTTTGTCCATATCCTCAAAGCTGAGGTTGTTTTTGTGGCCGTACTCGCCCGCCCAGCATCCCACGCAGTGCATATTGCAAGCCGAAGTGGGGTCGAACAGGATCAGCCACGGGATATTGCAGTGGTACTTTGTGCGGTTCTCGCGGATGGTCTTTGTCCCCCGGAAGAACGCCTCATAGCCAAGGTTGAGCGCCGTGGTGCGTGCCACGTTGGGCGCGGTCTGGTCGAGCACACAGTTGATGAGCTTCGACCACTTGCTGTCCGCATCGGTCAGCACTGCGCGGGCGTGCTCATACGTCTCCTCGCTGAACGAGTCGCCATAGAACTGCTTTGCGACGTCCACCATCTCGGCAAACACCTTCTGACGGTCTTTTCTGACATGAGCCAGTGCCACATCCACCATCGTTCCGACAGCGGCACGCTGTACCTTATGGCTCAACGGCTCCAACGCGATACTCATAAAAGTCTGCCTCCTTATGTGGGTCTTTGCCGGCCCTTTGTTTTGACAATACTTTAACATTTTTCCGACAAAGGTTCTATAAACAACAAAAGCAGGGTGATAGTTTTTCTATCATCCTGCTCTGCTTGTTCAAATTTTTATCATTCGTCGATTTTTGATGCTCTGCCGTCGGTGCTGAAGCGCAGCAGCGCCCGCTTCAGATCCCCGTGCATCATGGTGTTGAGCCGTTCGGCCATGATGGCCGGTTCGGTCTTCATATCTCGGCGTATCCATTCCAGCACCATGCCCACAAAGCCATACTTATAAAAATCAATGATGAACTGCTTGTCCTCTTCCTGCACCGGGATGTTTTCACGCTCTACAAACATCCGCAGCAGAGGGTCAAGCATTTTATAGAGGTACTGCTCCACCTGTTCCCGGCTGATGGAGCGGTAAACATTCAGCACCAGCACCCGGTTGGCCTGCACCTTTTCCAGCATATCGCGGAAGGCGTCGCTCCACGTCTCAAAGTCCTGATGGCCTTCCAGTGCCTCTGTGGCATCCTCCACCAGGATCCAGTCCACCAGGTCGTATATATCCTTGAAATGGTAGTAAAAGGTCATGCGGTTCACGCCGCAGTCCTCGGTAATGTCGTTTATCGTTATCTTATTCAGCGGCTTGCGGAGCAGCAGCTTTTTGAGCGATGCTTCCAGCGCGCGTTTTGTCGTCTGTGCCACGAGAATGCCCATCCTTTCGCGTTTGCCCCGTTCTGTGCGGAGTTTCCCGACTTCTATCTATTATGATACCTCATCTGCCCGTACAGGTGCAAGCACCTTTTTCGACTTTTTCATGAACTTTTTATGTTTTCTTAAGATTCGGACAGCAAAAAAGCCTGCGCCGCCGCAGCGCGTCTATCAGGAGCTTTCCGAAAAGCTTTGACATTTTCCGGCTCTCCTCTTGATTTCTCCCCCGGCCCTGCTTACAATGGAGACACAGAGGAGGCATCTCCCCTGTTCTTTTGATTGGGAAAGAGGTTTTTCTTATGCTGAATACCATCGGTTTCTTAGGCTGCGGCAACATGGGCGGAGCCATCGCCCGGGCCGTCTGCAAGGCGGCAGACCCGCAGAACGTCTGGCTGGCCAACCGCACCGCCGCCAAGGCAGAGGCTCTGGCCGCCGAGCTGGGCTGCAACACCACCATCAACGACGAGGTGGCAGGCCGCTGCGACCTCATCTTCTTAGCCGTCAAGCCCCAGATGATGGAGGAGCTGCTGGCACCGCTCCGCTTCACGCTGGCCGAACGGCCCAGCCGCTTCGTGCTGTGCAGCATGGCGGCGGGCCTGTCCATCGCCCGCATTCAGGAGATGGCGGGCGGCGACTGCCCCGTCATCCGCATCATGCCCAACACGCCCGCTTCGGTGGGGGCCGGTATGATCCAGTACTGCACCTCCAACGTCACCGCCGAGGAAGAGGCCGAGTTCCTGAAGCTGATGGCCCCCGCCGGGCGGCTGGATGCTGTGCCGGAAAGCCTCATCGACGCGGCCAGCTGCGTGTCCGGCTGCGGCCCGGCTTGGGTGTACCAGTTCATCGAGGCGCTGGCCGACGGCGGCGTGGCCTGCGGCCTGCCCCGTGCCAAGGCGCAGGAGTACGCCGCCCAGATGGTCCTGGGCAGCGCAAAGCTGGTGCTTGAGAGCGGCCAGCACCCCGGCGCACTCAAGGACGCCGTGTGCAGCCCCGGCGGCAGCACCATCCAGGGCGTGCGGGTGCTGGAAGAAAAGGGCCTGCGGGGCGCGGTGATGGACGCTGTCATCGCCTCCTACAACAAGACCAAAGAGATGGGGAAGGGTTGATCTATGCGCATCGTAGTCAAAGTCGGCACCTCCACACTGGCCCACTCCACCGGACGGCTGAACATCCGCCACACCGAAGAGCTGGTGAAAGTGCTCAGCGATTTGAAGAACGCCGGACATGAGGTCATCCTCGTGTCGTCGGGTGCTATCGGCATGGGTGTGGGCAAGCTTTCGCTTTCCGCCCGCCCTACCGATATGTCCTCCAAGCAGGCTTGTGCCGCCGTGGGGCAGTGTGAGCTGATGTACACCTACGACCGGCTGTTCAGCGCCTACGACCACACGGTGGCGCAGATCTTGCTCACCGGCGTGGACATCGAGCACGCCAGCCGCCGCGAGAACATCCAGAACACCCTCGCCCGTCTGCTGGAACTGGGCGCACTGCCCATCATCAACGAGAACGATACCGTCGCCACCGACGAGATCACCTCCATCGGCGACAATGACACCCTCGCCGCCATCGTCACCTGCTGCATCAAGGCCGATCTGCTGGTGCTGCTGAGCGACATCGACGGCCTCTACACTGCCAACCCCCACACCCACCCGGACGCAAAGCTCATCCCGCTGGTGGAGGACATCACGCCCGAGGTGATGGCGCTGGCCGACGGAGCCGGTTCGGCGCTGGGTACCGGCGGAATGTCCACCAAACTCCGGGCCGCCCGGATGGTGACCTCCAGCGGAGCTGACATGGTCATCGCAAACGGCGCCCACCCCGAGCTGCTCTATGACATCGCCGAGGGCCGTGCCGCAGGCACCCGCTTTGCGGCCCACAGACAGGAGGCATAACATGACCACACAGGAAATTCTGGAAGCCGCCCGCGGGGCCAAGACTGCCGTTGCCCTTTCGGACAGCGGCACCCGTGATTCTGCCCTTCTCGGGATGGCTGATGCCCTCTGCGCACCGGAATCCATGGACGCCATCCTCGCCGCCAACGCCGAGGACATGGCCGCCGCCAAGGGCCGCATCAGCGACGTCATGCTGGACCGCCTCGCCCTGACGCCCCAGCGCATCGAGGCCATGGCCAAGGGCATCCGGGACGTTGCCGCCCTGCCTGACCCGGTGGGCCGGGTGCTGAGCCGCATCGAGCGTCCCAACGGCCTCGTCATCGAGAAGACCGCCGTGCCGATGGGCGTCATCGCCATCATCTACGAGAGCCGCCCCAACGTCACCAGCGATGCTGCCGCCCTCGCCATCAAGAGCGGAAATGCCTGCATCCTCCGCTGCGGCAAAGAGGCGTGGCGCTCGGCCAACGCCATCGTTCAGGCCTTGCGGCAGGGTCTGCGGGCAGCAGGTCTGCCCGAGACGGCAGTCTGCCTCATCGAGGACACCACCCATGCCTCGGCCAACGCCCTGATGACCGCCGTCGGCTATGTGGACCTGCTCATCCCGCGCGGCGGGGCCGGACTCATCCGTGCCTGTGTCGAGAACGCGAAAGTCCCCTGCATCCAGACCGGCACCGGTATCTGCCACATCTTCGTGGACGACACCGCCGACCAGACCAAAGCGCTGGACATCATCGAGAACGCCAAGGCCAGCCGCCCCAGCGTCTGCAACGCCGAGGAAGTCTGCCTCGTCCACAGCGCCATTGCAAGCGAGTTCCTGCCCAAGCTGGCCCAGCGCCTCGGCCCCGACCGCACCGCCAAGGGTCTGCACCCGGTGGAGCTGCGGCTGGACGAGCGTGCCGCCGCCCTCATCCCCGGCACCTCCGCCGGGCCGAAGGACTTCGACACGGAGTTCCTCGACTACATCCTTGCGGTGAAAGTCGTGGACAGCGTGGAGGAAGCCATCGCCCACATCGCGGCTCACTCCACCGGCCACAGCGAAGCCATCCTGACCCGGACTGACGCCCACGCCGCCCTCTTCACGGCGGCAGTGGACAGTGCCGCCGTCTACGTCAACTGCTCCACCCGCTTCACCGACGGCGGAGAGTTCGGCCTTGGCTGTGAGATGGGCATCTCCACCCAGAAGCTCCACGCCCGGGGACCCATGGGCCTCGGCGAGCTGTGCAGCTATAAGTACATCATCCACGGCAACGGTCAGACCCGGTAATTTTCGGATTTTTCCGGGATAGCGCACCGCCGTGGCGAAAATTTTCTCCACAGGCCGGGGTCAAATGCCCCGGCCTGTATTTTTGTTTCCTCGAGATGGACCGTTTTTCTCTCAAGCACACTTTTGGTTGAAAAATTTTTGCAAATACATCCGAGAATAATTTCTTGTATCCAAATTTTCTCCATTCTCCACAAAGCAATAGTCATACTTTTGCCACTTTGTTCTACAAAAATCACAACAAACCTCTTGACAGACGGGCCTTCTGCGGGTTAAATTTAGAATGAGAGTGTGATTCGACACAATCTCACTGGTCTAGTCTGTTTATTGAGAATTGTTCTCCACAAGACTTCAACTTTTCAGACCGTTTTACTGCGGAGAACACTCTTCCGAGCATATCCGCCCACTCACAACACTATACTTGGAATGAAGGAGAGAGCGTTATGACGATTGCTATTCTTGCACATGATTCCCGCAAAGAGCTGGCGCTGCAGTTCTGCACAGCTTACAGCGGCATCCTATCCCGCAACACAGTCATTGCCACCGGCACCACCGGTCGGATGCTGACGCAGGCCACCGGCCTGCCCGTACACTGCTACCTCTCCGGGAAGCTGGGCGGCATCCAGCAGATCTCGGCCCGGGTGGCCTGCGACGAAGTAGACCTCGTGCTCTTCTTCCGCGACCCGCTCAAGGCCGAGACGGGCAGCGGCAGCGAGCAGAACCTGCTGCGGCTGTGCGATATGCACAGTGTGCCGATCTCTACCAACATCGCCACCGCCGAGGTGCTGCTGCGCGGCCTCGACCAGGGCGACCTTGACTACCGTGAGGGCATCCATCCCGACATCGTGGAGCCGCTGCCCGTCCATCGGGCCGTGTGCTGAGCCTGTTTTTATAGCAGTTTGCGTTTTTAATGCACAAGCAACATCCGCAAACTGCATATCGCAAAGATGCCGTTTTGATAGGCACTATTTTTGAAAATTGCGATAAGACTTTTCCGCCATTTGTGGTTTTGTGTATAGAGGGTTTTCGACAAAGAAAGACACCGCAGAAGCTTTCACACTTCTGCGGTGTCTTTTTATCTTATGCGCTCAGGGTCCACTGAGGGATGACTTATTCCAGACCGCCCATCTGCTTGATGGCCTTGATGGCGAAGGTCAGGGTACGGCCCATAGCCACGCCTGCCATCAGGCAGGGATAGTTGTTGGCGAAGAAGGAGCCGGACATATCGCCGGTGACATACAGGCCGGGCATCGGCTTGTTGTCGTTGTCCAGAGCCTGACCCTTATCGTTGATGGCGATGCCCTGCTCGGTGGTCAGCAGAGAGGCACCCAGCCAGCAGCCGTAGAAGGGAGCGGTGCGGATGGCGCTCAGACGGTAAGCGGGCTTGCCGAAGTCCTCGTCGTTCTGCTTGTCGTACAGCTCATTGTAGCGGTCAACAGTAGCAAGGAAGGTGTCCTTGGCCTCACCGGTGAAGCCCAGCTTTTCGGCCAGCTCCTCGATGGTGTCGCAGACGAACAGGGTACCGGCTGCAACGGCCTCATCGACCTTGCCCTGGAAATACTTCTCGCCGCCGGCACGGGTCTGAGCAGAGCAGCCGATGGTGTGGAAGCGCTTTGCGTCCTCCAGAACATTGGCATCGCAGATCTGTGCGTAGACACGACCCGGCTGATGAGCAGCAGCGTAAACAATATCGTTGTAGGGGCTGCTCTCGTTGGCGAAGCGCTCACCGTTGCGGTTGACCTTCAGGAAAGGCTGAGTGCCGGGGTTGTACTGGCGGATGGGGCCGGGGAAGGCCTTGCCGCCGAAAGCGGAGTCACTTGCCACATAACCGCCGTCCACGCCGGGAGCCACGATGCCGCGGTCGAACAGCATGGGAGCAGCTTCCTTGTCGAAGTTTGCGCCGGCCCAGACAGCGGCACGGATGCCGTAGCCCTTATCGGCCGGAGAGTAGGAGCAGGCAGTGGTAACGGAGGTACCCAGCGGATCCAGCTGCTCCATCATGTAGGGGTTGCCGGGGAAGCCGCCGCAGGCCAGCAGAACGCCCTTGTTGGCGTTGTAGCGGATGAAGTGGTCATCCTCGGTGCTCTGGGCGATGATGCCGGTGATGCGGCCAGTGGAGTCCTTCTCCAGCTTTGCCAGAGAGGTCTTGAAGTCCACATCGTAGCCCAGCTCACGGATGTAGTCCAGCAGCAGCTCGTTACGGGCTGCGCCGGAGCTGCGGTCATAGGTGTACTCGATCTCGGGGTACATATAGTCGGTGTTGTGCTCGGCGTTCTCGGCAGGCCACTTCGCCTCATCGCCGTAGGTGTAGACCATCTTGACACCGTACTTGTCTTCCATGATGGAGCGGATGAACTCGATCATCTCCCCGGACTCGTTGATCCAGGTCTTGACAACGCGCTGGTCGCACTTGCCGGAAGCGTAGCGGGAGATCTCGCTCAGCAGCTTTGCACGGTCCATCTTGATGCCCTGTGCCTGTGCGCCGAAGCCGTCCACAGCGCCGACCCAGTGACGGGTATCCTGCACGTTGCCGTTCTGCTCGATGACGCGGAAGTTCAGGCCATGAGCAGCAGCGTAAGCAGCTGCTCCCATACCGCCGTTGCCAGCGCCGACGATGAGGATGTCGGTGTCCACGGTCTCGGTGATGGCAGCCTCGTCGATGTCAGGCTCCTTGCCCAGCCAATCGTTTTCGTCGCCAGTGGGCAGCTGGACGGAGGTCACAGTAGCCTCGCCCTTGGCCTGAGCGTAACAGCTCTTGGCAGCCTTCATGACAGCGTCGGAAGTGATGGTGGAACCGGAAACGCCGTCGATCTCAGCAGAGCCTGCAGCCATCAGCTGCTCACGCAGCTGGTCGGCAGCAGCAGCGCCGTAGGAAGCGGTCTCGCCGGAGGTGTCCACCACTACGTCGGTCACAGCGCTGTCGGAGAAGGTCATGGTGACCTTGACGGTAGAAGAGATGCCCTCAGCAGTACCCTCATAGGTGCCGGGGATGTAGGTGCCGGCTGCGCCGGAGGAAGCTGCGGTGGAGGAGCTGGCAGTGTTGCAGGCAGCCAGAGCACCGGCAGTCACACCAGACATGGCAGCTGCGGCAGCGATCTTCAGAAAACCTTTGCGGGAGATCTTGTTCATTTTGCGTGGTTCCTTTCTTCGTGTCTTTTTCTTCTTCTCTATTCTTTCTCATAGCTCCGTGCGGCGGCAGACCTTCTTGCACTGCCGCCCACATCGTTCGATAATAATTTAACACAAATTCAAGGGTCTGTCTTTTAAGAATCCTTAAACTTTATAGCCATTTCTTAGTCGATTCCGGACATTCTCGTTAATTATTTGCTTAACAAGTCCAAAAAGAGCGCCGACCACTTAAGTTTCCTTAAGAAGTCGGTGCTTTCATCAAAACGATTCTTAAACCTTGCCGCCGTCCGGCTGGAACACATAACCCTTGCCCCAGACATTTTTCAGGTAGACAGGCTTTGCCGGGTCGGGTTCTATCTTGCTGCGGAGGTTGTGGATATGTACCTGTACCGTCCGCACATCGCCGAGGCTTTCCTTGCCCCATATCTTCTGGTAGAGCTCGTTGGCCGTGAAGAAGGTGTTCGGGTAGCGGACGAAGAGGGTGAGGATGCGATATTCCATGTCGGCCAGATGGACGCTGCGGCCATCCTTCTCCACGCTGTGGCTGTTGGCATCCAGCGTGAAGGCCGCGCAGTGGTAGCCGTTGACGCTGGGCTCTGCGCCGTCCATCTGCACCCGGCGGATGTTGGCCATGATGCGGGCCAGCAGGATCTTGTTATTATAAGGCTTTGCCAGAAAGTCGTCGCCGCCCATTTCCAGCGCGCGGACGATGGTATCGGTATCGTCCAGACAGGATGTGAAGATGATGGGGCAGTGGTGCCAGCTGCGCAGACGCTGGCAGAGGTCTACGCCGTTGGTGTCCGGGAGAAGGATGTCCATCAGGATGACATCGAACTTTTCCCGCGCATGGCTCAAAGCGTCGCCGCCCGTCTCTGCACAGACCACCTCAAAATTCTGCTGACTTTTCAGAAAATAGCATGTGGTGTCGCGGATCACGGGGTCATCTTCCACCAACAATACGCGGATCATCCTGTCAGCCCTCCCCTTTTTTCGCACGATTTGATATACTATAGTATACCTTATTTTTTGCACATCTACAAGGGGAGGCATCGCCATGAAGCAAAAATGGCCCATTCTGATTTTCTCCGCCCTGCTCACGGCCTTTATCGTACTGGCCGGTATCTGGGGCAACGCACAGTTCGAGCATCTGCACAGCGGCAGTGTGCTCACAGCCCAGCAGGCCGTCCAGGGTATCGCGCTGGACGGCTGGCGGCAGGAAGCCCCCGGCCAGTGGCACTTTACTTTCACTGTGGGGGAAGACATCCCGTCCCTCACCCTCTGCGTCACCAACACAGCGGTGCCGCTGGCCCCTGAGAGCCTCACCAGCCTCGAGCGCTCGGGGGAGCTGTACGCACTGGACGTCATGCCCGGCGAGACGGTGGAGCTGGTGTTCACCTGCGGCCGCAGCCCCCAGACATGGCTGATGACTTCCGCCTTCGCCTCCCGGGCCTTCCGCTTCCGCACCATGACTCAGCTCATCGCCCTGACGGCCTTTGTGACCATGGGGATGGTGCTGCTGGCGCTCTACCACTATAAGCACCTGCCGGAGCTGGGGTACTTCCTGCTCTACCTCGTCATTATGAGCGCCTGGGCGCTGCTGGTCTTCTTCTTCCCGGCCATCCGGAACCGTCTGCTCCAGCGCATCCTCCGCTCCTTCTTCTCCCTCACTGTGCTGGCCTCGGCACTGCTGGCGGCAGGGCTGCTGGGGGTAAAACTCCCCCGCTCCGGGCGGGGGCTTCTTGCGCTTGCCGCCGGATGCGTCGTCTTCTTTGCGCTGTCCACGAGCAGCTATCCCCCGCTGCGGGTCGGGATGCTGGTAGCGGGCATGTGCCTCTGCCTTTATTACTTAATGGCCGCCGTAAACGCAGACCATGAGGGTGCCGCTCTGATGCTCCTGCCCGGTGCTGTCACCACCGGCTTCCGGGTCTGGGCGCTGATGCCCGGGCTGGACAGCGCGCTTTTCGTGGAGTCTGTCCCCTTCTACCTGCTGCGCTGTTCCCGCCTTTATGATTTGCCCTTTGCCATCGGCTGCATGGTGTTCGTCTGCCGACGGTTCGCTCTCCTCTTCGACCGCACCGAGCAGCTGGCCCGGGAGCTGGACGCCCGGGTGGCAGAGCGGACAAAAGAGCTGACCGCCGAGACCGAGGCCCGCAAGAGCATGATGCTCAACATCTTCCACGACCTGCGCAGCCCTCTCTTCGCTGTCAGCGGCGGGCTGGAAACGCTGGGATCGGCCCCCGAGGCCCTTCCGGCCCTGCTTCCGGCTCTGCGTCAGCGCATTGAATTCCTGCGGCGGCTGACGGAAGACCTCTTCCTCGCGGCAAAGCTCGAGCAGAAACAGATCCTGCTCAACGAAGACCGCGCCGCCCTCAACGAAGAAGCCGCCGCCGTCTGCGCCGCCTGCCGGAGCGAGGCCGACAAAAAGGGCGTCGAACTCCATGTCAGCGCCGACACGCCTCTGCCCGTCTGGGGCGACAGCGTGCGGTTACAGCAAATTATCCAGAACCTTGTCACCAACGCCATCCACTATACTCCCGCCGGGGGCAGCATCCATGTGGACTGCCGCGCCGAGGACGAAACGGCCTGTGTCAGCGTACAGGACACCGGCTGCGGCATCGCGCCGGAAGACCAGAGCGCTGTCTTTGACCGATACTTCCATACCACCGCCGACAAAAAGCACGACTCCACCGGCCTCGGCCTGACCATCGCGCAGGAGCTGGCCCACCTCCACCACGGCGAGATCACATTGCAAAGTGAAGTCGGCAAGGGCAGCATTTTCACGCTGCGGCTCCCCTTACTTACAGACTGAGAGGGCAAGGCCGCTGATAAGATCCATCGCTTTATAGCCAAAGAGGACATCACGCAAAAACTTGCATGATGTCCTCTTTCTTTGTTATTTCAGCAGCTCCGTCAGCTTTGCCAGACGATGCACCGCCTCGTCCAGCACGTCGGTGCCGCGGGCAAAATGCATCCGGATGAGGTGGTTGACCGGCTCTTTGAAGAAGCTCGAACCGGGGACAGCCGCCATCATGGCCTCGGTGCCGCCGCAGGTGACGCAGATCTCCGTGTTGGGATCCACCTCTTAGTCTCCCCTCGAGAGGGGAGCTGTCACCGAAGGTGACTGAGAGGTTCAGTCCTTAAAATACGCATTCTGCACAGCCAGCAGGACGCCTGCGCGGCTGGCGGCGAAGTTCAGGCCGCCCTGCAGGTAGCAGGTATACGGCTCACGCAGCGGGCCGTCGCAGGAAAGCTCGATGGTGCTGCCCTGGGTAAAGCTGCCGCTGGCCATGATGACCTCGTCGGTGTAGCCCGGTTCCGGAGAAGGTTCCGGGGCGGCGTAGCTGTCCACAGGGCTTGCGGCCTGAACTCCCCGGCAGAAGCCGATGAGGGCGTCCGCCGTACCGGCATCAAAGCAGGTGACGATGTCGTTGTGGGCCTCGCAGTAGCGCGGGATGGGCTTTTTGCCCACCAGTTCCAGCAGGCACTGGGCGTAGATGGCCGTCTTGATGGCTTCGCAGACCACGCCGGGGGCGTAGTAGAAGCCCAGATACATATCGCGGGGCGTCTCGAGGGTGCAGCCCAGCTCCTTGCCGAGGCCGGGGGCGTTCAGGCGGTAGGCGCAGAGCTCCACGAGGTCTTTCCGGCCTGCGATATAGCCGCCGGTGGGGGCGATGCCGCCGCCGGGGTTCTTGATGAGGCTGCCCACCACGAGGTCGGCACCGGCCTGGCAGGGTTCTTCCTTCTGGGTAAACTCGCCGTAGCAGTTGTCCACAAAGATGATGATGTCGGGGTTGGAGGCGCGGGCGGTGTCGGCGACCTTGCGGATGGTGTCGAGGTCGAAGGCGTTGCGCTGCAGGTAGCCGCGGCTGCGCTGGATGTGGCAGACCTTCGCGCCCGGGGCTTTCTGGGCGATGAGCTCATAGTCCGGGGTAAAGTCGGCCTTCAGTGGGGCCTCGTCGTACTTGATGCCGTAATCCATCAGGGTTCCGGTGCCTTTGCCCTTGCCATCCAGACCGATGACGCCTTCCAGCGTGTCATACGGACGGCCCGTGGCAGCCAGCAGGGTATCGCCTGCCCGCAGCAGACCAAAGAGGGCCACGGCCAGCGTGTGGGTGCCGCTCTGGAACTGGCTGCGCACCAGTGCATCTTCGGCGCCCATCACCTCGGCAAAGATCTGCTCGAGCTTGGCGCGGCCGGTGTCCCACAGGCCGTAACCGGTGGTACCCAGCATATCGGTGGAGGACATCTGGGTGTCCGCAAAGGCTTTCAGCATCTTGAGCTGGTTGTAGTCGCGGATGTCCTCCATCTGCTTGAAGTAGGGCTGGCAGAGCTCGAGGGCTTTTTCATCCAGCGCCAGAACTTCGGGTTTATAATCGAAAAAGTGATTTAACATTGACATTATACTGAATCCTTAATTGTTATTGTACTTTGAAAAATTGCGTTCGCGCAGGGAAGCTGTAGTTTTCGTCAGGTCTTTTTGAGCGGCATTTCGCGCCGGTAGCGCGGGGGCAGTTTTCTCTTTCGGTCAAATGGCTTTGCGCTCCGCGCGGGCCAGAGGCAGGGTTGGTTTTTTCTTTGAGCTGGTTCGCGCGCTGGTGGCGCGGGGCAGGTTTTTTCTTTCGGTCAAATGGCTATGCGCTCCGCGCGGGCCAGAGGTAGAGCTGGTTTTTTCTTTAAGCTGGTTCTCGCGCTGGTGGCGCGGGGGATGTTTTCTCTTTTGGTCAAGTGGCTTGCGCTCCGCGCGGGCCAGAGGCAGAGCTGGTTTTTTCTTTAAGCTGGTTCTCGCGCTGGTGGCGCGGGGCTGGTTTTTTCTTTTGGTCAAATGGCTTTGCGCTCCGCGCGGGCCAGAGGCAGGGAGGGGTGTTTCGAATCCCCCCTCCCTACCTCTGGACTCCACTCTCCCCGCAACGAGTTAAGGGCTACTCGCCCTTAACGATTCCAAAGATGAGGTCGAAGCCCAAAAATGCTAGCCGCTTCGCTTAACGCATTTTTTTGTGCTTCTCCCATTTACGGCTCCGCCGAAGATTTCACCTATCTGCTGGACGTTACCGTCAGCAGAGACGTAACACCAGCTGCGAAGCAGCAAATCGGAGAAACGAGAAAAAAGCGTTAAGCGCAGCGACTAGCTTTTTTCCGTTTCGACTACCCCTTCGGGGTCTGAAAGGGGCGAGCAGCCCCTTTCTCGTGGGTCCAGCGCGTCGAAATCGCTGGTGGTTTTCTGGTTCTCTTTTGACATCAAAAGAGAACATTAGCCTTAATGAAAAAGCGCTCTACCCCCGCGCCACCGGCGCGCAAGCCTGCCTCACGGCGCGGCATACCTTGCATACTCCCCCATCTTCTCAAAGCCCAGCCTGGTATAGAAATGCACCCGCTCGGGGCTGCACAGGAAGACTGGCATCCAGCCTTCGGCGGCGAAGGCATTCGCCATCTCGACGATGAGCCGCCCGCCGACGCCTTTGCCCCGCAGAGCTTCCACGGTCTCGCCGCAGGCCATGTATGCCTGACCATTTGCCAGCGCGTAGGCTCCCACCGTACAGATGATGTTCCCTTCCCGTTCCAGCGTCCAGACCCGGGCAAGGCCCCGGCTTCGCTTGGAGCAAAGCTCAGAGTAAAAGTCATCCCGTTTTGAGGGCCTGTCAGGGAAGAGCAGATCCGCTGCTTTTCCGGCGGCAGGTTCTGTGTTTTTGGCAAGACTCTGCCAGAGGGCAGCGTCCGCCTCAGGCAGCGGCAGCTGACGCCCCGGCGCAAGGCCGAAGACGCTGTGTGTCTTGGCCCGCTTCCAACCGGTGGGCGGCGGACACTCAGCCTCGTCCAATACGACTGCCTCACAGCCGCAGAAAGCCAGAAAGCCCGCCAGCTCCTCGGGGTTGGCGTGACCCGCCAGCCACGCGGTGCTTCCGCCGACATCCAGCGCCAGCGTCGGCCCGGCGAAAAAGCGGCCCGGCTGGCTCTTACCGAAGAGGGCGAACGCCAGCGGCATAGTCGCCCCGAGACAGAGCTTGCCCCGGCAGGCGTTCAAAAAGCGCTGCTTCTGGCGGGGCGTTTTGATTTGGGCGATCACTTCAGCGCGTTGACGATGCTCTTGAACTCGCGGCCGCGCACTTCAAAGTTCGGGTAGAGGTCGAAAGAAGCACTGGCCGGCGAGAGAATGATGATGTCACCGGGCTTTGCGCAGGCGCGGGCCAGCTCCACGGCGTGCTGCATGTTGTCGGCGTGCTGGATGGGCAGCTCGGCCTCGTTGAAGTTCGGGTCTTCGCGCACGGCCTTCTCGATGCGGGGGCCGGTAGCGCCCATCAGCACGAGGTTCTTGACATGGGCCGTGATCTCAGGGGCCAGCGGCTCGTAGGGGATGTGCTTGTCGTAGCCGCCTGCGATGAGGATGACCTTCTGGTCGAAGCTGCGCAGACCGGCGATAGTGCGGGTGGGGCTGGTGCCGATGGAGTCGTTATAATAAGTGACGCCGTCCAGCACGCGCACCGGCTCGATGCGGTGCTCCACGCCGGTGAAACTACTGCCCACCAGCTGGATGGCTTCCACAGGCACCTCGCCCCAGACGGCGGCGGCAGCGGCCAGCAGGTTCTCAATGTTGTGCAGGCCCCGCAGCTTCACGTCCTTCTGGGCGAGGAAGGGAGTCACGACGCCGTTCTCTGCCATGCAGAGCATCCCGTCCTCCCGCAGGAACGCGCCGTTGTCCGTCTCGTGCAGGCGGGTGAACCAGACCTGCTTGCCCTTGCAGTCCTTCTGCATGGAGCGGCTGATCTCGTTCTCATAGCCAAGGACAGCGCGGCAGGGCTGCTTCTGGTAGAGCAGGATGTTCCGCTTGGCGTCGATGTACTCCTGCATATCCTTGTGGTGGTCGAGGTGGTTGGGGGTCACGTTGGTGACGACGGCGATGTTGGGGCTCTGGTGCATACTGATGAGCTGGAAGCTGGACAGCTCCACCACGGCCACGTCGTCGGGGCTCACCTCGGGCAGCATGGGCAGCAGGGCTGCGCCGATGTTGCCGCCCAGATGCACCCTGCGGCCTGCGGCCTCGTAGAACTTGGAGATAAGGGTGGTGGTGGTGGTCTTGCCGTCAGAACCGGTCACGGCCACGATCTCGCAAGGGCAGAACTGGAAGAACAGCTCCACCTCGCTGGTGACCATGGTGCCGGCGGCCATGGCGTCCTGCAAAGGCTTCTCGAAATAGCCCACGAAGCCCGGGGTGCGCATGATGATGTCCTGCCCCTTGAAGCCGTCGAGGTAATTCTCGCCGAGGCTCAGATCGATGCCCAGCTCCTTGATGGTGGCGGCGTAGTCGCCGAAATCTTCCACGCTCTTTTTCTGGTCGCAGAGGGTGACGTGCGCACCCAGCTCCACGAACTCCCTGATGAGCGTCTTATGGCTGACGCCCGCGCCGATAAAGGCAACCTTTTTGCCCTTGATGAGGTTTGCAAGCTCCTGCTGTTCCTTCTGCATAAAAAAGGACCTCCTCTATAAATGTATATTACCATAGCACCCCCGCCGCACACAGCCGCAGGAGAAAATGCATTGCCATCCCCCATTATAGACCATTTGTTTCCGATTGGCAACGGAAAAACACAAACCGTGGCTCAAAATGTCCACCCAAATCAACAAAATGTCGATTGTCTTTTCTGCCTGTTTCTGTTACACTTATAGCGATTTCGATTTTTGGCGCAGCATCAACAGCATTGCGCCGGCTCGACACCAGAATTTTCCTGCGCCTGTCCGGGTGCAGTTTTCGTATTTCTTATCACTTTCTGAGACAAACAGGGCCGCATCGGCCCGAAAGGATGCATTTCTTGAAACAGCTTCGCTTTGTCGCGGCCCTGCTGGCTGCGCTTTTCGTTCTGAGCCTGACCGCCTGCGGCTCCGGCTCCAACAGCTTTACCTGGTTCGTGGACTCCATCCCCGCGAACCTCGACCCGCAGGTGGCGTCCAGCGCCTCGGACATCATCGCCTGCGAGAACCTCTACAGCGGCCTCGTCCGCCGCACACCGGACGGCAGCCTCGCGCCGGAATTGTGTGAGCGGTGGGAGGTATCTGCCGACCGGCTCACCTATACATTCTATTTGAAGGACGGTCTGACCTATACCGCCTCGAAGGGAGATCCCACCGACTACGCCATCACCGCTGAGGACTTCGTCTTCGCGTTCCAGCGGATGTTCCTCCCCGGCACCAACTCCCCCTACGCCGTGGAGTTCTCTGCCCTCGAGAACAGCGCCGCCGTTCTGGCCGGTCAGAAGCCCGCCAGCGCGCTGGGCGTCACCGCTGCGGAACCGCTGAAACTGGTGTTCCGACTCTCCTCGCCCGACGAGACGTTCCTCTCCAAGCTGACGCTGCCCGGCGCGATGCCCTGCGACGAAGCGTTTTTTGACAGCACCCGAGGCACCTACGGTCTGACCAGCGCTTCCACCCTTTCCAGCGGACACTTTTACCTTTATAACTGGACGTCCAGCGGCCTTTTCCTCCGCCGGGCGGCTTCGGGGAGCCAAATCGACAGCCTGCGCCTCGTGGAGAACACCACAAGCTCCGGCCAGTCCGCCGAAGAGCTCATCAACAACGAAAAATGCACTGCCGCCCTCGACGACAGCGGCACCCCCACCTCGCTGCAGAGCGTGTCCTACTCCGACACCACATGGGCGCTGCTCTTCAACTGCGACTCCATCTTTGCTTCCACTGAGCTTCGGCAGGCACTGGGCAGTGCAGCCGCTTCGGCAGTGGAAGTCCCCGGCGGCGGACTGTTCGCAGAGGCAAAGGGCCTCATCCCCGACGGCCTGACTGTGGACGGCATCGACTACCGGCAGACGGCGGGCAATGTCCGCCCGGCCTTCGGCGACCCTCGCGCACTTTACATCGCCGCCCGCGACGGCGGCGTCTCCCCCTCCGACTTTGGCCGCGTCTCCCTGCTGCTGCCCTCCGGCAGCGGCCTCAGTGACACCGCCGAGCTCATCAACAGCGCATGGCAGAAGGAGTTTTCGCTCTTCTTCTCGGTGGAAGAGGTGGAGCCGGAAGAGTTCCAGAAGCGGCTCGAAAACGGCAGCTACACCATCGCCCTCGCCCCCGTGCAGGCCGAGGGCGGCAGTGTCTACACCGCGCTGGCCCAGTTCTCCCCCACCGGCGGCGGGCTGACCGGCTACAGCGACGCCCTTTACACCACCCAGCTCTCGGCCAGTGCCACAGCCACCGGCAGCACCCGCTGCTCTCTGCTGGCCGCCTGTGAGCGCCAGCTCCTCGAGCAGGCCGTGGCCGTGCCGCTCTTCACCCAGCAGAAGCGGCTGCTGGTGGCCAACGGCATCGAGGGCCTCGTCTTCGACCCCTTCGGCCCGGTGCTGGATGTGACGTATGCGACGAAAAGTTGACCGCCGCCTAAGCCTCTCCCTTTGGGAGCAACGGCGACGACCGCCGCCAGCGGCGGAAACAGGGAGGAGCTGTTGGGGCAGTGGCCAGCAGGATGCGAGCGGCAGCGAAGCAAACGCTGGGAGCCGCAACCCGGGCAGTGTCACCGAAGGTGACGGAGAGGGCAAGGATGCTGACGATCAAATATAAGCGCAGCGATAGTATCCCTCCGACAAAGAGTCTGCCTATCGCAACGCGCTGTCCTTTTCGCAACGGGCTTGCCCTCTCAGGCGCTTACGCGCCAGCTCTCCCAGAGGGAGAGCCTTTTGGAAACGGCTCACAGTCAAATAAATTCATCAAGCAAAAAACAGAGAGGATAGTTCAGGAATGACTATCCTCTCTGTTTTTATGCTTTTTTACGTTAATACGAAGGTCAGCTCTGCGGTGGCGGCGCACTTGCCGTCCACATAGGCGGACGCTTTGCCGATGCCCACCGGGCCGCGCTGCTCGACCAGCTCACAGTGAAGGGTGAGCACGTCGCCGGGGGTGACCTGCTTGCGGAAGCGGGCGTTCTTGATGCCGCCGAAGAGGGCCAGCTTGCCCTTGTTCTCAGGCAGGCTCAGGGCCGCGACGGCACCGGTCTGAGCCAGCGCTTCGAGGATCAGGACGCCGGGCATGACCGGCTGTCCCGGGAAGTGGCCGCAGAAGAATTCTTCGTTGCGGGTGACGCACTTGCGGCCAATGGCCCACTGACCCGGCTCGTAGTCCAGAATGCGGTCCACGAGGGCGAAGGGATACCGGTGGGGCAGGATGGCCGCAATCTCCTCGCTGGTCAGGCTGTTTGCGTTTTCACGCACGGTGCGGGGTTCTGCCATCGCTCAGCCCTCCCACTTCTTGAAGGCCAGGCAGGCGTTGTGTCCGCCGAAGCCCAGGCTGTTGCTCAGAGCATACTCCATCTTCATCTCACGGCCCACATTCGGCACATAGTCCAGATCGCACTCCGGGTCGGGTTGCTCGTAGTGGATGGTGGGGGGCGCGAACTGGTCGCGGAGGGCCAGTGCGGTGAACACGGCCTCGATGCCGCCTGCGCCGCCCAGCAGATGGCCGGTCATGCTCTTGGTGCTGACGACGGCGATGTCCTTGGCGTGGTCGCCGAAGACGGCGTGGATGGCGGCAGTCTCGCAGCTGTCGTTCATGTGGGTGCCGGTGCCATGGGCGTTGATGTGGTCGACCTGCTCGGGGGCAATGCCGCCGTCCTTGAGAGTCAGCTTCATGCAGCCGATGGCGCCTGCGCCGCCGGGTGCGGGAGCCGTGAAGTGGTAGGCGTCGCAGTTGGCGCCGTAGCCCACGACTTCGGCATAGATGTGTGCGCCGCGGGCCTTGGCGTGCTCCAGCTCTTCCAGCACCAGCACACCGCTGCCCTCGCCCATCACAAAGCCGCCGCGCCGTGCGTCAAAGGGCAGGCTGGCCGCGTCGGGGTCGGTGGAGGTAGAAAGGGCCTTCATGCTGGTAAAGCCGCCGATGCCCAGCGGGCTGATGCAGCTCTCGGCACCGCCGCAGACCATGATCGGCTCGTAGCCGTCGCGGATGCGGTGGAACGCATCGCCCACAGCGTTGGTACCGCCTGCGCAGGCCGTCACCGGGCAGGTACACATTCCCTTGAGGCCGAAGCGGATGGCGATCTGTGCTGCCGCCATGTTGGCGATCGCCATGGGGACGAAGTAGGGGCTGACCTTTTCCATCCCCTTTTCCTCGCCGCGGCTGTGCTGCTCCTCGATGGTGGGCAGACCGCCGATGCCGCTGGACACGATGACGCCGATGTTCTCGGCCTCGGCTTCGCAGTCGATGCCGCTGTCCTGGATGGCCTCAGCGGCAGCGCCCAGCGCCAGCAGGGTGAAGCGGGCCATCTTGCGGGCTTCCTTTTTGTCCACGACGGTCTCGGGGTCGAAGCCCTTGACCTCGCCCGCCAGCTTGCACTTGAACTCGCTGGCGTCGAACTGGGTGATGGGGCCGATGCCGCACTTGCCTGCGCGGGCTGCGGCCCAGCTGTCGGCGGTGTTATTTCCAAGAGGGTTCACGGTGCCAAGACCGGTGATGACGACTCTGCGTTTTTCCATAGAAAAAGCTCCTTTTTACATTGCCATGCCGCCGTCCACACAGAGCACCTGCCCGGTGAGATAGCTGCTTTGTTCGGCGGCGAAGAAGGCCACCGCGTTTGCCACGTCCTCCGGCTGTCCGGCGCGTCCTTCCGGGATGGTCTTGCACATCTCGGTGCGGACAGCCTCCGGCAGAGCGGCGGTCATATCCGTGGCGATGAAGCCGGGAGCCACCGCGTTGACGGTGACGTTCCGGCTGGCCAGCTCCTTGGCGAGGCTCTTGGTCAGGCCGATGAGGCCCGCCTTGCTGGCGGAATAGTTAGTCTGGCCTGCGTTGCCCCGCAGACCCACCACGCTGCTCAGGTTGACGATGCGGCCATAGCGCTGGCGCACCATCCGGCGTGCGGCCTCCTTGCAGCAGAGGAACGCACCCTTGAGGTTGGCGTTCAGGACGGTATCGAAGTCCTCCTCGGAAAGGCGGAGGATGAGGTTGTCACGGGTGACGCCCGCGTTGTTGACGAGGATATCCACCCGGCCAAAGGCATTCACTGCTTCTTCGAACAGCTTCTTGCAGCCCTCGGCAGTGGAGACGTCGGCCTGCACGGTGACGGCCTCGACGCCAAGCTCTTTGCACAGTGCGGCAGTCTCGGCGGCAGCGGCCTCACCGTGGCAGTAGTTGACCACCACATTGCAGCCCTGCTTTGCCAGCGCAACACAAACAGCCCGGCCGATGCCTCGGCTTCCGCCGGTGACGACGGCGGCACGGGTCAGCTTTTCTTCGCTCATGCCTGTGCCTCCTTCCAGCTGGTGAGGAAAGCTTCCAGCTCTTCTGCCGTCTCGACAGCGGTGCAGTGGACGTCTGCGCCCAGCGTCTTTTTCACGAAGCCGCTCAGGGCCTTGCCCGGGCCGACTTCGAGAATGTCGGTGACGCCCAGCTCGCCCAGACGGCGGAGGGTATCTTCCATGTAGACACTGCTCTGCACCTGCTTTTCCAGCAGAGCGGGGATGCTGTCGCTGTCTGCCTTTTCGTGGCCGAGGCAGTTGAAGAGGACAGGCGTCTCCATCTCGCCGAAATGCTCAGACGCAAAGCGCTCTGCCAGCGCGTCACCGGCGGGGTGCATCAGCTTGGTGTGGAAGGGACCGCTGACCTTCAGCGGGATGCAGCGGCGGGCGCCTGCGGCTTTTGCCAGCTCAGCAGCCTTTTCCACGGCGGCTTTTTCGCCGCCGATGACCAGCTGGCCCGGGCAGTTGTAATTGCAGATCTGGACACAGCCCAGAGCGGACGCCTCTTCGCAGCACTTTGCCAGTGCGTCGCGGTCAAGGTTCATCACAGCGGTCATGCCGCACTCGATGCCCTTGGCGGCGTCGGCCATGGCCTTGCCGCGGAAGGCGGCCAGCTCCACAGCCTGCTTGGCCGTGAAGACACCGGCGGCTTCCAGCGCGGAGTATTCGCCCAGCGACAGACCGGCCAGATCGTCGGCCTTGACGCCGTTTTCCTTCAGGACAGCCGTGACACCGGCGGCGAAGGCCACCATGCAAGGCTGGGTGTACTGAGTCAGATTCAAAACGCCTTCCGGGTCGTCGAAGCAGACGCTCTCCAGATCAAAGTCAAGGTCTGCGGCGTTGAACGCCTCCCGGAACGCGGGGTATCTCTCGTAAAGGTCTTTGCCCATGCCGGGGTGCTGAGAGCCCTGACCGGCATACAGAATGGCAAGCTTCATTGGTGTTTCCTCCAATCATCCATCAGTTCATCCATCAGCTCCCGGACACTGCGCATCCGGTCGAGGCGGCCCACGTTGGCTCCGCAGAAGAAGAGTCCCTCTTCCACATTTCCCTTCACGGCCTCGATGAGGGCGTGGGTGATGCAGTAAGGCACCTTGGCCGGCTCGCAGGCTTTGAGACAGCGGGCGCAGTGCTTCGGCGGGAAGCGCAGGCCCTGCTCAAGCTTCTGCACCAGCGGAGTGGCCAGCGCACGGCCCGGCATTCCCACAGGGCTGTGGATGATGCGCACATCTTCGGGCCTGGCCGCCAGCAGGACGTCTTTATAGGTCTGGCTGGCGTCGCACTCGTAGGTGGGGATGAAGCGGGTGGCGAGCTGTGCGCCCGCAGCACCCATCTTAGTATAGTGGGCGATGTCCTCGCCCGTATAGACACCTCCGGCCACGAAGACCGGGATGTCGTGGCCGAACTGAGCCTCGAAAGGCTTCACCTCGGCCAGCACTTCGGGCAGGATCTCGTCGAGGGTCTGGCATTTTCCGGCCAGAAGCTCTTCTTCCGAAAAGCCCAGATGCCCACCGGCCTTGCAGCCCTCGATGACCACGAAGTCGGCGGTGCGGTTGAAGGCTTTTGCCCACCGCCGGAGGATGAGCTTTGCAGCACGTCCGCTGGACACGATGGGTGCCAGCGCAACATCCGCTTTTTCCACCAGGCCGGGCAGCTCCAGCGGGAGGCCCGCACCCGATACGATGGCATCCACGCCTGCCTCCACAGCCGTGCGGACGGCGTCAGCGTAGTTCTGGGTAGCGACCATCGCGTTGATGGCCACCAGTCCCGCGCCGCCTGCGATCTCTTTCGCTTTGGCGATCTCTATTTTCAGCGCACGGAGATTCGCTGCGTAAGGGTCGCGGGCAAAATCGGGTTCGCGGTAGCCTGTGTCGGCGGTGGAGATGCACCCCATGCCGCCGCAGGCCGCGACCGCACCGGCCAGCCCGCCGAGGGAGACGCCCACGCCCATGCCGCCCTGTAAGACAGGCACGGCCAGCGGCTTGCCTGCGAGGGTCAGCATAACTCGCTCAGCGAATGCATCCGCTGCCTCCCGCTCTCCCACAGCTCGTCGAGGATCTCAGCCACAGGCCGCACCTCGTGGAGCATACCGGCCACCTGACCGGCCATCAGACTGCCTGTGGCGGTATCGCCCTCAAAGACGGCCCGCCGCAGACTGCCCAGCGTGTATTTTTCCAGCTCCATCTTGTCGGCACCGGCCTTTTCCTGCCGGACATACTCGCGGCTCATCCGGTTTTTCAGCACACGGACGGGGGTGCCGCCGATGCGGCCGGTGACGATGGTGTCGCTGTCCTTGGCGCGCAGAAGCGCGGCCTTATAGTTCTCGTGGACGGGGCATTCCTCACTGACCAGCAAGCAGGTACCCACCTGCACGCCGCAGGCTCCCAGTGCGAAAGCTGCCGCCAGCTGGCGGCCATCGGCGATGCCGCCCGCCGCGATGACAGGGACATCTACAGCGTCCACCACCTGTGGGACGAGGGCCATGGTGGTCATCTCGCCCACATGGCCGCCGCTCTCGGTGCCTTCGGCGATGACGGCATCCACGCCCAGAGGGGCAAGGTGCTTGGCCAGAACGGCCGCTGCCACCACGGGGATGACCTTGATACCGGCTTCCTTCCACATGGGGATGTACTTGCCGGGGTTGCCCGCGCCGGTGGTGACGACCTTGACGCCCTCTTCCACGACGATTTTGGCAAACTCGTCGGCCTGAGGGTGCATGAGCATGATGTTGACGCCAAAGGGCTTGTCGGTGAGCTCCTTGCAGCGGCGGATGTTCTCCCGCAGCGTCTCAGCGTTCATGCCGCCTGCGCCGATAAGGCCCAGCGCACCGGCGTTGGAGCAGGCGGCAGCAAACTCGCCGGTGGCGATGTTGGCCATTCCGCCCTGAATGATGGGGTATTTCGTGCCTAATATCTCGTTGAGTAATTTCATGTAAATCGTCCTATTTATAGGTTTTACTTTAGAGCGCTCACCCGTGAAGAACCTCTCAGTCTGCTTCGCAGACAGCTCCCCTGATAGGGGAGCCACTGGCGTGCCGGTCAAGTCCACGCTGGACGAGCAAAGCTCAGTATTTCGGAAACGGTAGTGCCCTGTTGTCCAGGTCAGCACCGGCTTGACAAGGTGCGTTTGTCCAGAAGTTCCTGCCCTCGTAAGCAAGGCCCGCTCTTTTGCGCCATAAAAAGCTTTCGGCAATCAATGCAAAGTGGCCCGGCCTGCCAAGGCCTCCCCTCGATAGGGGAGGTGTCAGCGCATCAGCGCTGACGGAGAGGTTCATACGTAACCAGCATCCCGCCCCAGGTCAATCCGCCGCCGAAGCCGATGCAGGATACCTTCTGCCCGGCTTTGAGCAGACCGGCTTCGGCCATCTCGTTGAGGGCCACCGGGATGCTGGCCGCGCTGGTGTTGCCGTGGCGGTCCATGTTCTTGTAGAACTTTGCGGCGTCGGCGTGGAGCGCTTTCACACAGTGGTCGATGATGCGGCTGTTGGCCTGATGGCAGACCACCCAGTCCACATCGTCCAGCGCCAGCTGCGTCTCGTCCAGCACCGCGTGCAGACAACGGGGCAGCGCATCCACCGCAAAGCGGAAGACGGCACGCCCGTCCATGCTGATGGGGGCCGAACCGGTGCGGCAGGGGCCTCCTGCGTGGATTGCCTCGTCGCCCCGTGCGCCCAGCGTGATCGCAAACGGTGCGTCGCACAGTTCAAAGATCGCTGCGCCCGCACCGTCGCCGAAGAGCACACAGGTGGAGCGGTCGGTCTGGTCCATGAGGCGGGACAGCGCTTCGCAGCCCACCACGAGGGCGTACCGTCCACCCAGCGTCGCCATCAGGCCGCGGGCCACGGCGGTGCCGTAGATGAAGCCCGAGCAGGCAGCGTTGACATCCAGCGCGGGGCGGTTTTCGGGCAGACTCAGCGCCCGCTGCACCTGACAGGCCACACTTGGGGTGGCGTCAGGGGCCGAAAGGGTAGCGCAGACACAGCAGGCAATATCCTGCGGCGAAAGACCACTGCGCTCCAGCGCCTGCTTTGCCGCCGCGATGGCCAGCGTGGCGGCGGATTCTTCCTCCGTACACCAGTGGCGGGCGCGGATGCCGGTGCGGGTGGTGATCCACTCGTCGCTGGTGTCCACGGTGCGGCTCAGCTCTTCATTGGTGACCGTGCGGCCGGGCAGAGCTCCGCCGGTGGCGATCAACTGCAAACCGTTCATGCTCGTTTCGCTTCTCCGATCTGACGAAATTTTTTGTACCGCTGGTCGGCCAGTGCCTTGCCGCTCATCTTGCAGAGGGCGGTGAGGTGGTTTTTCAGGGCCGTATCCATGGCGGCAAACAGGGCTGCGTGGCTGCGCTGTGCGCCGCCCACAGGCTCCGGGATGATCTCCTCGACGATGCCGTCCATGTAGAGGTCCTGTGCGGTCAGCTTCATGATCTCGCAGGCTTCGCCGCTGCGGGAGGAATCCTTCCACAGGATGCTGGCGAAACCCTCAGGGCTGAGCACCGAGTAGACGGCATTTTCCAGCATGAGGATGTGGTTTGCCACACCCAGCGCCAGTGCGCCGCCGGAAGAACCTTCGCCGGTGACAACAGCGATGACGGGGACCGTCAGGCCGCTCATCTCCATCAGGTTTCGGGCGATAGCCTCGCCCTGTCCCCGCTCTTCAGCCTCCTTGCCGGGGTATGCGCCCGGCGTGTCGATGAAGGTGATGATGGGGCGGCCAAACTTTTCGGCCTGCTTCATGAGACGGAGAGCCTTGCGATAGCCCTCCGGTCCCGGCATACCGAAGTTGCAGGCCATGTTCTCTTCCAGCGTAGAACCTTTGCGGTGGCCGATGACGGTCACAGGCATCCCGTGGAAGCGGGCGATGCCGCCCAGGATGGCGCTGTCCTCCCGGCACTGACGGTCGCCGCACTGCTCAAAGAAATCGGTGAACAGAGCATTGATGGTCTCGTCGATATGGGGACGCTCCGGGTGGCGGGCCAGAAAGACCCGGTCCTCGGCAGTCAGCGGGCCGCAGCAGCGGAGGATCTCATCCTCCTCCACGGCCAGCTCGGCCAGCTCGGAAGCGTGGGCCGTAATAGCGGCCATCTGGCTCTCCTCGTCCTGTGCGCCGCCACGCAGGGCAGCGATCTGGGCGTCCAAAGGAGCAAGCTGCTCCAGAAGTTCTTTTATCATTCTGTTTTCCTCCCGCCTGCATGGAGCTGCAGCAGCTGGATGAGGGTGGCGCGGAGCTCACTGCGGGGGACGACCTTGTCTACAAAGCCGTGTTCCAGCTGGAACTCGCTGCGCTGGAAGCCCTCGGGCAGGCGCTCGCCGATGGTCTGCTCGATGACGCGGGGGCCTGCAAAACCAATGAGTGCGCCCGGCTCGGCCAGCATGATGTCGCCAAGGCTGGCAAAGCTGGCGGTAACGCCGCCGGTCGTGGGGTGGGTCAACACACTGATGTACAGCCCGCCCTTGGCCGAAAAGCGCTCGATGGCGGCGCTGGTCTTGGCCATCTGCATCAGGCTGAAAATGCCTTCCTGCATCCGGGCGCCGCCGCTGGCCGAAAAGATGACCAGCGGCAGTTTTTTCGCCGCCGCGTACTCGATGGCGCGGGTGATCTTCTCGCCCACGGCCGTGCTCATGCTGCCCATAAAGAAGCGGCTGTCCAGCACAGCGGCCACCACCGACACGCCGCCGATGCGGCCCACTGCCGCGACAGCAGCCTCGCTGAGGCCCGTCTTCTGGGTCTGGGCGCTGAGCTTTTCGGGATAGCCCGGGAAACCCAGCACGTCCTGCGGGGCCAGCTCTGCGTCCAGCTCCCGGAAACTGCCGCTGTCCAGCACAAGGCTCAGGCGGTAGTATGCACCGATGGGCTGGTGATTGCCGCAGTTGGGGCAGACGAAGAGGCTCTTGGCCCAGATCTGGCGGGTGGCACGGCGGCCGCACTGCTTGCATTCCACAAACTGCGGCTCATGCCACGCCACACCGGTGTCCCGCCGGGCTTTGAGCTGGAAGGTACGCTCCCGCATCCGGCCCGGGAGCAGGTCTCTGATGTCGTTCATCGTTATGCCTCAGCGTGTGCAGTCAGGTAGTTGAAGATGTCGCCGACGGTCTTCATGTTGGCCAGCTCCTCGTCGGGGATGGAGACGCCGAAGGCATCCTCCAGAGCCATGTTCAGCTCCACAGCGTCCAGGCTGTCGGCCTCGAGGTCCTCGGTCAGGCTGGCCTCCATCGTGACCTTCTCTTCCTCGCAGTTCAGGGTGTCAACGACGATCTTCTTCATATCCTCAAAAGTCATGGTGATTTTCTCCTTTTATCTTGTGTATGTGTGTTGTACTATCGTATCTTGTTCGGTCAAATCAGTTCACGTCATTTAGTTAAATGTTTTGAACGATTTGATAAGGCAATTATACTCGCGAGACCACTATTGTCAATAGTTTTATCTAAAAAGTTTTAGTTTTCTCATTTCTTTCACAGGTCGTTGCGCAACCAATACAATATTTTCGTCGTGTATTTCGGGCTTTTTGTAGTTTTTCCCGGCCTCTGTGCGATACTCGGCCCGGAAACGCTGATATATACAGAATAAAAAGAGCAGAGGCTTGCGGTTTCGCACCGCAGGCTCTGCTCTTTTGGGTTATTTATTCTTCATTTACGCCAAGTTTTTTATATACTTCTGCCTCATCCACGGGAACACCGGAAATTTTTCCAGCTTCCAGTTCCTCCATGAGGCGCGCTCTATCTTGTTCTTTCATACTGTTATTTCAACCTGATTTCCTTCCACCGCAAGGACACAGCTTTCGTAATAGCCGTCTCCGGTGGTGCGGGGGCCGCTGAGGACTTCGAGGCCGTCGGCTTTGAGGCGGGCCGTCAGCGCATCCACCTTCTCCCGACTGCCGACGCTGAACGCGATGTGCGCGTATCCGGTGCGGGCGGCAGGCTTCGGCTCGTCGGCCATCCCGGGTTTGTTCATCAGCTCCAGGCGTGCGCCGTCCGCGAACGTGAGAAAGTAGGAGCGGAAGTCCGTCCTCGGGTTGTGGTAGCCCGCATTTGGCACGGCGTCAAAATAGCGCACAAAGAAGTCCTTTGCAGCCTCGAGGTCGTTGACATATAACGCAACGTGTTCGATTTTCATTGTGTCACCTTCTTATGTCTTACCAGATAGTATCCAATGCCGATGGCGTCCGCCAGCGCCATGCCCGCAATGAAGGCGAAGGACTGGAAGACGCTCTGGCGCATTTTATCGTACTCACCACTGCCGTACTGCATCGAGATGGCCGCACCGCTGCCCATGCAGAGGCCCAGCAGGATGCTGCCGGTGATGGGGCCGGATGTCAATGTACGCTGCATGGGGGTAGATCTCTCCTTTTTTCACATCTCAACAAAATTTCATACGGTATTCTTTGGGAGTGCAGTGTTTTATCTCCCGGAAGATCTTGATAAAGTAGCTGCCATCGGTGAAGCCGCACTCCGCGCCGATCTCGCCGGTCTTGAGCCGGGTGGAGCGAAGCAGCTCAGCGGCCTTTTCCACCCGGTACTGCTTGACGTACTGGATGGGCGTGATGCCCAGCATCTGCCTGAAACTGCGCAGACAGGCACTCTCGCTGAGGGCCACGCTGCCCGCGATGAGCTGGACTGTCAGCTCTTCCGCGTAGTGTTCCTCCACGAAGCGGAGCATCTGCTTCATCCGCTCGGAGGCGATCTGCTCCTGCTGGGAGACTTTCGTCCGCCCGCCCACGCACTGGGTGCTCAGCAGCCGCAGGGCCAGCGAGAGGTAGTAGCGCACCCGGTTCTCGTAGTCGAAGGGTTCGTCCGACACGGCCTTCCAGCTCTCGTGCAGACAGTCCAGCACCTGTTTCTGCCACGGCACCAACCCATCCAGAAGGAAAAATGGCGGGGCGTCGGGCTGGGTCATGGGGCGGATGAGCTTCTGCCAGAAGATGGTGTCCATGCCGCCCACAAGGCGCGGATGGAACACGCCCGAGTGGAGCAGGGCTGTGCCTTCCAGTGCCTGCTCCACCGCGTGGAGGACGCCCGAGTTGATGAACACTCCCTGCCCGGTCTGCAAGGTGAGGCGGGTCTTGTTGACGTCCACATGGAGCGGCCCCTTCGTGCAGAGCACATATTCAAACTCTTCGTGCCAGTGCCACGCCACCGAATAGCTGGACAGATCCTCGGCATAGCAGGCGATGGGAAACAGCGCGCTGCCGTGCTGCACAAGTTCCCTGCCCTTTTCGCTGGCGACGATGTTGGAGCTGATATTTAGTGCCATATTCGCCAATTCCTTTCCCCGACACATTGAAGATTTTTTCTCAAAGCCGATTTTGTTGTATAAAGAATGTGTTTTTGTTCTATCATTCGTGCCGGTTTCGTGGTATTATTTCATCGGAGCTGATAAGCTCAGTATAGCACTGAAACGGGGCAGATACAACCCACTTCCAAGGGTCTTGCGCACTGTCCCACAGCTCCAAGGCCGCGATGCCGCCCGCACCCCGACCCACAGGGCTTTTGCAGAAGCCTTACACACTTTACCGAACACGGAGGTATTTATTATGCTTCGCATCGAATATTTTGATAAAAACCGCTTCATGAAACAGGTCGCCGCAAGCCGCGGCAGCGTCATCCTGCACCTGGACAATGGCTCCACCTGCGACCTCAAGAAGGACAACGAGGCTTCCGCCATCTTCCAGACCCTGGACGCTCCCAAGAAGGGCTTCAGCATCAGCGTGAGCGACCCCGCTGATGTCACCGGCTTCCTGCGCTATATGCTCGAGGCTGGCCGCGCCTGCTGAAAACGCCACCATCTATTCTTCATTATTCATCATCACAGCAAAACGGGACAGCCCCGCTCTGGCACATCTCAGAGCGGGGCTGTCCTGTTTTGTTGCATTTTTATTTTACAGGATGCACCGGCTGATGGCCTGCGCCACAGCCAGCAGCTCTTCCTGCCCGATGAAGCCGAACTTCATCTCGTGCTCGTCGGCGTAGCAGACCGTCAGTTCCGAAGTCTGCAATGGGTCGCCGAAGCCTGCCGTCTGGATGCCGAAGTGGACGATCTTCCGGTAGGGCAGGACGAAGATCTCCTGCCGGGTGCCGGTAACGCCCTGCATATCCACCATGAAAATGCGGTGGCTCGTAAAAACGGCTTGATCGCGCACCGTCTTGTATGCGCCCACGATGCTTTCGCCGTCCAGCAAAAGCGCCTGCACATTCTTACAGATCTCCTTCTCCTTGATGCGGATGAGGTTCTGCATCGGCTTTTCCCGAAATTCCATACCGGAGTCTCCCTTCTTTTGCCCTATATAATAGGTGTTTCTGGGCCAAGTATAACATTTCTGCCACAGAGCTTCAAGTCATTCTCGCCTTTTGAGCCGGGTTGTGTTATACTGACAGGTGATTTGAGATTTCTTGTATACAAAAAAGAGGTTCACCTATGGAGATCATCGTACATCAGGCCATTCTCCACGTTCTGGATACCACGCTGGATGCCCCCGTGCTCAGCGGCAGCTGCATGGAGATGACAGCCGAAAAGACGGCCTATCTGCAATACCACATCGAAAAGCTGCTTGCCAGCGACGACATCCGCCAGTGCCGCCCCCTGCCGGACTCGGCGTTCCGGTACGAGCTGGAACAGAACAAGGACTTTATCGACCTGTCCTGCCGCATCGCGGGCGTCCTGTTCGACTATATGCACGCTCATACCACCATTCCGGGGGCCGACCTCGCTGTGGTGGACTTCACCCGGGACGGCCAGCCGTGGCTGGGCATCCTCAAGCTCAACTATAAAAACGGCTACACCCACTACACCGAGAGCGTAGACGGTGCGCCGGTCAACTCCATCATCCAGCAGCGGGCCTGCCTGCCCACCCAGAGCGGCAAGGTGGAGGAAGGCGCACTGGTGGACCTGACCGACTACTCCATGAAGCTGCTGGAGAAAAAGTTCGACATCGACGGCCACAAGGAGTTTTATCTTTCCACCGTCGTTTTCCAGTACACCACCGCCGAGCCGGAAAAGAAAAAGCTGCAGGCCATTCAGGACGCCGCCGTCCAGGCCGTGCAGGAGAACTATCAGGACGAGCCCCACGTGGAGGCACAGGTGGCCATGCTCATTGCCAATCAGGCCGCTGACAACGACAACAAGGTGACGGTCGAGCAGGTGCGCCGGCAGCTCGCTGAGGAATACCCGCTGGCGGCTGTCCCCTTCGACGACTATGTGGAGAAAAGCGACGTCCTCGAGCCGGCGCAGGCCCAGCAGCCCGTCACGGTCTCCCCCGCCCGCATCCGCCGGATGGAGAGCCGCAGCATCCACACCGCCAGCGGCATCGAGGTAAAGATCCCTACCGAGATCCTCTCCGAGGATTCTGCGGTGGAATTTCTCCACGCCGAGGACGGCAGTGTTTCGCTGCTCATCAAGAACGTCATCCTGTAAGGAGGGGATCTTATTATGGGTCTTGCTGTCATCACCGCCCAGCAGGTGGCGGAACTGTTTATCCTCATAGGGCTGGGGGCTCTTGGTGCCAAGACCGGCCTGCTGCGCCCTGAGGGCAAGCAGACTCTCTCGAACCTGCTGGTCAACCTCGTCGTCCCGGCCATGATCATCAACTCCTACCGCATGGAGTTCAGCGCTGAAATTCTGCACAACCTCATGGCCGCGTTCGCCCTGAGCACCCTGTCCATCCTACTGGGACTCGTCATCACCCTGCTGTTCACGGCCCGCAGCAGGGACAGCCGGACGCCCATCTTCCGGTTCGCCTGTGTTTTCTCCAATGCGGGCTATATGGGCCTGCCCCTCATTTCGGCGCTCTTCGGCTCCGAGGGCCTGCTTTATGCCAGCGCCTTCTTTACCATGTTCAATCTCCTGCTCTGGACGGTGGGCTACAGCATGGTCAGCGGCAGCTCCGACCCCAAAAAGGTCGCCCAGAGCCTGCTGCACTGCCCGGCCATCTACGCCATCGTCGTGGGTCTCGTCCTCTACCTGCTCCAGATTCCGCTGCCCGACCTCATCGTCCAGCCCATGGAGCTTCTGGGCGACATGAACACTCCCCTCTCCATGCTCATCACCGGTATGCTCATCGCCTCGGGCGACCTGCACCGCACCCTCACCGACAAGCACATCTGGAAGCTCACCGTGGTCCGGATGCTTTTCATTCCGGTGCTGACCATTGCAGCTTTCGCCGCGCTGGGGCTCTTCCGCTATGGCATGGTCACGCAGGTCATCGTGCTGCTGGAATGCTGCCCCGCCGCGTCCATCACATCGGTGTTCGCCGTCCAGTTCCACCACGATGAGCAGTTTGCCGCCGGCAGCGTCGTGCTGACCACCCTGCTCAGCATCGTGTTCCTGCCGCTGTGTGCGCTTATCATTACGATGTTCTGAGGAGTAAAAACCATGTCCGATATTACCATCCGCAACGCCACATTGGCCGACGCACCCCGCATTCTGGAGATCTACGCCTACTACGTCGAGCACACGGTCATCACTTTCGAGTACGATGTGCCGTCGCTTGCCGAGTTCGAGGGCCGGATGCGGGCCGTCATGCAGAAGTACCCGTATCTCGTCATCGAGCGGGATGGCCGCATCGAGGGCTACGCCTATGCCCACGCCTTTGTGGGACGTGCCGCCTACGACTGGGCCGCAGAGCTGACCATCTACCTCGACCACGACGCCAGGCGCGGCGGACTGGGCCGCGCCCTCTATGAGGCACTGGCCGACCGGCTCAAGGCCATGGGTGTCCTCAACCTCTACGCCTGCATCGGCTACCCGCAGGTGGAGGACGAATACCTCACCAAAAACAGCGCCCAGTTCCATGAGCATCTGGGCTTCACGCTGGCCGGTACCTTCCGCAACTGCGGCTATAAGTTCGGGCGCTGGTACGACATGATCTGGATGGAAAAAATCATCGGCGAGCACCGCTCCGATCAGCCGGACATCGTGCCGTATCAATATTGAGCCTATGCAAAAAGCAGGTGCATCCGCTGGATGCACCTGCTTTTGCTTTACTGTTTATCCATCTGTTCTTTGTGGTATTGCAGCGTGTACAGCTGATAATACCGGCCATGTGCGGCGAGAAGCTGCTGGTGAGTTCCCTGCTCCAAGATCCTGCCGCGCGACAGCACGATGATGTTATCTGCGTGCTGGATGGTGGAGAGGCGGTGTGCCACGATGAGCATAGTGCCGACGCTGCGCATCTTTTCCAGCGAATCCTGAATCAGAAGCTCCGTCTCGGTGTCGATGTTGGCGGTGGCCTCGTCCAGGATCATGACGCTGGGCTTATGCAGGATGGTGCGGGCAAAGCTGAGCAGCTGGCGCTGGCCCGCCGAGAAGTTATTGCCGCGCTCCCGGACTTCTTCGTCGAGGCCGTGCTCGAGCTTGTTGATGAAGTGGTCGGCATTGACATACCGGCAGACCTTCATGATCTCTTCGTCGGGAATGTTCTCCTCCCGGAGGACGATGTTGCTGCGGATGGTACCCGAGAAGAGGAAGACATCCTGCAGCATCTGGCCGAAGTGACGGCGGAGGGAGGAGATCTTGATTTTGCGGATGTCGATGCCGTCGATCAAAATCTCGCCCTTCTGGAACTCGTAGTTGCGGCAGATGAGGGAGAGGATGGTGCTCTTGCCCGAGCCGGTGGAGCCGACGAAGGCCACGGTCTGGCGGGGCTCCACATGGAAGGAAACGCCCTGCAGCACCCACTCGCCGGGGATGTAGCTGAACCAGACGTCCCGGAACTCGATGTCGCCCTTCACTTCGTCCAGCTCAACGGCATCGGGGGCGTCCACCATCTGGGGCTGGATGTCCATGATGGAGAAGACCTTCTCCGACGACGCCAGCGCCGACTGCAGCCAATTGAACTGCTCGGCGAGGTTCTGGATGGGGGTGAAGAACTTGGAGATATACATATAAAAGGTGACGATGGTGCCGCTGGAAATGGTCTGCCCGAGGAAGGTGACATGGTTCAGGTGGCCCATGCCGCCGAGATAGAACAGGCACAAAATCGAGCTGATATACAGCATATACACCAGCGGACGGAAGACGCCGAAGACGAAGATCTGCTCCTGCGTGGCCTTGGCGAGGGTCTGGCTCTTCTGGCGGAACTCCTCCATCTTCTCGTCCTCGCGGCCAAAAATCTGGGTGACCTTGATGCCGGAGAGATTCTCGGAGAGGTAGGTGTTGATGTCGGTGGTCGCGTCCTTGACCTTGCGGTAAGCGCGGCGGGAGAACTTGCGGAAGATGACCGTGAACAGGAGGATGAAGGGTACGAAGCAAAGCACCATCAGGGTCAGCTCGTAGTTCAGGAAGAGCATCGCCACCAGAATGTCCAAAATGACGAAGGCGTTCTTGGTCAGGTTGACGAAGAGGTTCGTGAACATCATCGAGATGGCGTTGGTGTCGTTGGTCACGCGGGTGACGAGCTTGCCCACCGGGATGTCGTTCAGCTGGCCGTGGGAGAGGCTTTCAATGTGGGTGAAAAGGTCTTCACGCAAATCGGAGATGATACGCTGGCCCACACGCTGCAGAATGACGGCCTGCAAATAGGTGCTAGCCATCGAGAAGACCAGCACACCCGCATAAACGGCCACACTGACGTAGAGGCTTTTCAGTTCGAAATCGCCCACCACAAGCTCTTCGATGTAGCCCACGATGAGGGGCGACGCGATGTCGTAGGAGATGGAGAAGAGGACGAGGAAGCCCACGACGACGAACTGCCTGAGGTAGGGCTTGGCGTATCCGAAGAGGCGGCGCAGGATCTCGCCGTCGGCCATGCTGCGCTCGAAGCCCATAGCCGTTTTCTTGTCTTTGACGCAGGCGTAGGCGATGAGCAGCAGCACCGACACGGTGCCGATGACGCCGCCCACGAGAAGAAGCGGATTCAGACTCATCATGCGTTGCCACCTCCCACTTCGTCTTCAAGCTTCTGCAGATCGACCATCTTGCGGTACTCCGGGCATGATGCATAGAGCTGGTCGTGGGGGCCGACGGCCTCCACTCTGCCATCCTCAAGGAAGATGATCTTATCCAGTCTCTCCACCGTCGAGATGCGGTGCGCGATGAGCAGAGTCGTCTTGCCTGCACGGCTCTTTTTCAGGTTGTCGAGGATGATTTTTTCCGTCCTGGTATCCACCGCCGAAACCGAGTCGTCGAGGATCAGGATGGGCGCATCTTTCAGCAGGGCGCGGGCGATGGAGATGCGCTGCTTCTGACCGCCCGAGACGGTGACGCCGCGCTCGCCCAGAACAGTCTCGTAGCCATCCTTGAAGTCCACAATGTTGTCCCGGACGTCAGCAAGGCTGGCCGCCCGTTCAATGTCCTCAGGGGTGGCGTCATCCACGCCAAAGGCGATGTTGTGGGCGATGGTATCCGAGAAGAGGAAGTTCTCCTGCGGGACATAGGCACACGCCTGCCGCACCGAGTGGATGGAGATGCCGTTGACGTCCTTCCCATCCACGAAAAGGGTGCCGTCGGGGACGTTATAAGTGCGCAGGAGCAAATCGACCAGCGCCGTCTTGCCTGCGCCGGTCTTGCCCACGATGCCCACGCTCTCGCCGGGCTGGATCGTGAAGGAGATGTTTTTCAGCACATCGAACTCGCCGTCCGGGTAGCGGAAGGTCAAATCGCGGAACTCAATGCCGCCCTTGGGGTTTTCGAGGTCCGGCACACCGGCGCGGTCGGCCACATCAATGGGTGCGTCCAGCAGCTCGGTGATGCGGTTGAGGGAGGCTTTGCCGCGGGAGGTCTTTTCGATGAGCATTGAGATCGCCATGATGGGCCAGACGATCGCCTCGAAATAGCCGATGTACTCCACCAGCTGACCCGCATTAAAATCGCCCTTGTAGACAAGATAGCCGCCGTAGCCGAGGATGACGCAGATGACCGACTCCACAAAGAACGTCACCATTACTTCGAGCAATACCGAGATGCGGGTATACTCCACGTTGACCTCTTCGTTGTCTTTGTTGAGTTTGCGGAAAGCGATGAGCTCTTTGAGCTCCTTGACAAACGCCTTGATGACCGCGATGCCGGAGAAGTTCTCCTGCGCAAAGTCGGACAGGTCAGAGAACGCCTGCTGGCGCTTCTCCCACGTTTTGGTCATGGTCTTGCCCATCACGGTGCCGATGGCAAACATGAACGCTGCCGGGATGAGGGCCAGCATGGTCATGCGTCTGTCCATGCACCACATCCGGTAGAGGGCCAGCAGACCCAGCACCAATGCGTCAAAGAACATCAGGATGCCGTCGCCGAAGCACTCCTGGATGGTGTCGAGGTCGTTGGTGTAGAGGCTCATGAGGTTGCCGACCTTGTTCACCTGATAGTACTGCTGGGACAGACGGCGGCTGTGGTCGAACATCTTCTCCCGCAGATCCGCCTGCACCCGGATGCTGGTGCCGAAGAAGCAGATGCGCCACAAAAAGCGCCCCACCACCATGAACAGCACGATCCATATCATGGGCAGGCAGATGTGCTGGAACAGCACCTCTTTCGTGAAAGGCATTGTCTCGCCCCTCACCACCACCTGTCCAAGGTTGACGCCGTTGATGACCAGACGATAGAGCTGCGGCACAAGCAGCTGGATATAGTCCACCATCAGCAGCGCAAGGATGCCCAGCAGCAGCGCGGGCGCGTGGCGCAGGTAATAGCGGTTGATGTACTTGCCGAATATCACTGGTTTTCCCTCCTTTTCCCATAGCACAGAGGCGAGCCAACGCCCGCGGGCCGAACTCCCGCAGGCGGTCAGCCCGCCTCTGTTTGCTGCACGATAGTCTCAGTATACGGCCCGGAGCATCGAGTTGTCAACATTTGATGCAGTTTCTGTTGAAAAAAGCCATCGTCGTGCATTTCTGCACAAACGATGGCTTCATGTTGGAGCGGCCGACGAGGCTCGAACTCGCTACCTCCACCTTGGCAAGGTGGCGCTCTACCAGATGAGCTACGGCCGCATATTCGGTGCATTTATCCTTGCACCCTCCCGTTCGTATCTCAAACGGGGCCCCCGCGAAAGCTTGCGAATGCAATATTTTGTGGGGAAGAGGAGAAATTTCAGTGCTTGTCACGGCGGTCTTGCTTCGCAAGACTGCCCGACAAGCGGCTGACATTTCGACGTGGTGCCTCCGATCGGAATCGAACCAATGACACGGGGATTTTCAGTCCCCTGCTCTACCGACTGAGCTACAGAGGCATAGAAAGTGCATTTATCCCTGCACTCCCCCGAATCCGTTTCTTGAATCGGGGTCCCCGCAAAAACTTGCGAACGCAAGGTTTTGTGGGGAAGAGGAGGAATTTCAGCGCTTGTCACTGCAATCTTGCTTGCAAGATTGCCCGACAAGCCGCTGACATTCCGACGAAGCGACCCGGATCGGGCTCGAACCGACGACCCCCAGCGTGACAGGCTGGTGCTCTAACCAACTGAGCTACCGGGCCACATGGTGGAAGTTAACGGGCTCGAACCGCTGACCCTCTGCTTGTAAGGCAGATGCTCTCCCAGCTGAGCTAAACTTCCACAATAATGGAGCGGCCGACGAGGCTCGAACTCGCTACCTCCACCTTGGCAAGGTGGCGCTCTACCAGATGAGCTACGGCCGCAGATTCCATTGTGGTGCGCCGGGCGTTCCCGGCGACGTCGATTATTATACCGCAGCTTTCGCCTCTTGTCAACTGCAAATTTGCATTTTTTGAAAAAAGGGACGTTTCCGTCCCCCTACTGCGTACAAAGCTGCGGAAGCGTTCAAGTTTGCCGCAGCTGACGCGAAGAAATTTTAATTGCTTTCCTTTCTTAATATCGTTATAATTAAGATTGTCAAATCGTTGCTGAACTTTCGCGCCTGCCGCTTCGGGCTGCTGCACCGAGGAACAGGCGTGTTTTCATGCAGGGGAGAATATAGGAATAAGGAGCAAACGCAATGTACAAGATCACGGAAAAGGTGGCGCTGAACCCCACCGTTACAAAGATGGTCATTGAAGCCCCGCTCATTGCCAAAAAGGCAAAGCCCGGCCAGTTTATCATTGTGCGCCCGTTTGAAGACAGCGAGCGCATCCCCCTCACCGTCGCAGGCTATGACCGCGAGAAGGGTACTGTGGACATCATCTTCCAGATCGTCGGCGGCACCACCATGGAGCTGAACAGCCTCGAAGTGGGTCAGAGCGTCCACGATTTCGTCGGCCCGCTGGGCCGCGCTACCGAGGTGGAGGGTCTGAAGAAGGTCTGCGTCGTCGGCGGCGGCGTGGGCTGCGCCATTGCGCTGCCCATCGCCCGTGAACTCCACGAGCAGGGCTGCGTCGTCCACAGCGTGGTCGGCTTCCGCAGCAAGGACCTGCTCATCCTCGAGGATGAGTTCAAGGCCTGCAGCGACGAGCTGCGGATCATGACCGACGATGGCAGCTACGGCACCAAGGGCGTCGTCACCGCCGCCCTCGACGAGCTGGTGGCTGCCGGCAACCAGTACGACCTGGTCATCACCATCGGCCCCCTCATCATGATGAAGTTCGTGGTCAAGACCTGCCAGAAGCACGGCCTCAAGAGCATCGTCTCCATGAACCCCATCATGATCGACGGCACCGGCATGTGCGGCGGCTGCCGCCTGACCGTGGGCGGCGAGACCAAGTTCGCCTGTGTGGACGGCCCCGACTTCGACGGCGACCTCGTGGATTTCGACGAGGCAATGGCCCGCGGCACCATGTACCGCCCCTTTGAGGCCAAGGCCCGGGAAAAGGCCTGCAATCTGTTCAAGACTCAGGAGGGAATGTAAAATGGCTTTTAATATGGACCCCAAAAAGTGTCCCATGCCCACCCAGGACCCCAACGTCCGCAACAAGAATTTTGAGGAAGTGGCTCTGGGCTACACCGCCGAGATGGCCGTGAACGAGGCCAGGCGCTGCATCCACTGCAAAAATAAGCCCTGCCAGACCGGCTGCCCCGTCGGCATCGACATCCCCGAGTTCATCGGCCATGTGGCCGAGGGTGACTTCGAAGCCGCCTATCAGGTCATCAATCGTTCCTCTTCCCTGCCCGCCGTCTGCGGCCGCGTCTGTCCGCAGGAGAGCCAGTGCGAGGGCAAGTGTACCCGCGGCATCAAGAACGAGCCCGTCGGCATTGGCCGTCTGGAGCGCTTCGTGGCCGACTGGCACCGTGAAAATGTCCACACTGCCCCCGTCGTGCCTGCGTCCAACGGCCACAAGGTCGCCATCATCGGCGCAGGCCCTGCCGGCCTGACCGCCGCAGGCGACCTCGCCAAGCTGGGCTATAAGGTCACGGTCTACGAGGCCCTGCACGTGGCCGGCGGCGTGCTGATGTACGGCATCCCCGAGTTCCGTCTGCCCAAGGCCATCGTCCAGCAGGAGATCGACGGCCTCAAGAAGATGGGCGTCGATTTCGAGTGCAACATGGTCATCGGCAAGGTGCTCACCATCGACGAGCTGATGGGCGAGTACGGCTATGAGGCCGTCTTCGTGGGCTCCGGTGCCGGCCTGCCCCGCTTCATGGGCATCCCGGGCGAGAGCCTGAAGGGCGTCTACTCCGCCAACGAGTTTCTCACCCGCTCCAACCTGATGAAGGCTTACCTGCCCACCAGCAAGACCCCCATCCGCACCGGCAGGAAGGTCGCCGTCGTCGGCGGCGGCAACGTGGCAATGGACGCTGCCCGCAGCGCCCTGCGTCTGGGCGCTGAGACGGTCTACATCGTCTACCGCCGCGGCATGGCTGAGCTGCCTGCCCGTAAGGAAGAGGTCGAGCACGCCGAGGAAGAGGGCATTATCTTCAAGACCCTCTGCAACCCCGTGGAGATCCTGCCCGATGAGAACGGCTTCGTCAAGGCCATCACCTGCATCGAGATGGAGCTGGGCGAACCGGATGCTTCCGGCCGCCGCCGCCCCATCGAGAAGAAGGGCAGCGAGTTCACGATGGACGTGGACACCGTCATCATGAGCCTGGGTACCAGCCCCAACCCCCTCATCCGCTCCACCACGCCGGGCCTCGAGACCAACAAGCACGGCTGCATCGTCACCGAGGGCGACGAGGGCAAGACCAGCCGCGAGGGCGTGTACGCCGGCGGTGACGCCGTCACCGGTGCCGCCACCGTCATCAAGGCCATGGGCGCAGGCAAGGCTGCCGCCAAGGCCATCGACGAGTACATCCAGAACAAGTAAACGATACCGATAGCAAAAGCAGGTCATCCCGCCGGGATGGCCTGCTTTTTGTTATCGGTAAAGATTTGCCGCCTCCGCGTTTTCCAGCGTCAGCAAGCGCATCTTCTTGTCGATGCCGCCCGCGTAGCCGGTCAGGCTGCCGTCGCTGCCCACCACCCGATGGCAGGGTACGATGATGGAAACAGGGTTATGCCCCACCGCGCCGCCCACGGCCTGCGCGGAGACGCGCTTTCCGCCGTTCTTCTCCGCCAGCTGTTTTGCCAGTGCGCCGTAGGTCCTGGTCTGTCCGTAGGGGATCTGCAGCAGCAGCGCCCACACCGCCTGTCGGAAATCGGAGCCGATAAGATGGAGTTTCGGAGTAAAGTCCGGCTCCCGGCCTGAAAAATAGACGTCCAGCCAGCGGCAGGCGTCTCCCAGCACCGGTGTTGTCCCCTCTTCATGCTCTGGAGGAAGCTTTGCCGCAAAATACTTCTGTGTCTCGAACCATACTCCGGTCAGCCCTTCTTCGTCTGCTGCCAGCAGTATCTTTCCCAGCGGCGAATCGTAATGCATCGTATCGATCATGGCGGTTCATCCCTTCCTTTTCGGCTTTTGGGCCGGCGCGTAGTCCTTGAGACCCGGCACCGCGCCGCCTGCCGCCGCCCAGAGGTAGAGGCTGGCCACGCTGCAATAGGGACTGAACCGGCGGCGGTACTTTTCGAACAGTTTCCGGTCGATTTTTCGGTGGTGGTACACCATCCGCAGCCCACGCTGGATGGCAAGGTCGTCGTAGCTGAACACGTCGGGCCGCTGCATACAGAAGAGCAATATCATTTCTGCCGTCCAGACACCGACGCCTTTCAGGCCGCTCAGCTCCCGGATGGCCTCATCGTCCGGCCTCTGCCGGATACCCTCGAGGTCAAATTCTCCGCTCTCGATTTTCCGGGCAAAGTCCGTAATGTATTCGGCCTTTCGGAAGGTCATGCCGAAGCTCTGCAGCTTCTCAGCCCCGGCTCCGAGGACGGCAGCTGCATCCACCACGCCGAACTCGTCCCGCATCCGCTTCCAGATGGTCGCCTGCGCTTTCGTGGAGATCTGCTGGCCGACGATGTGGTGTACCACCGCCGAAAAGAGGTCGGTATCCACTTCCCTCTCGATGTGTCCCGCCTGCGCGATGACCGCCGCCATCCGCTCGTCTCTTGCGCTCAGATACGCCGTTTCCGCTTCGCCGTATTGGAAATACATCTGTCCCGCCTTCTTTCTATACAACCTTTCGTTTGCTCGCAAGTTGTTGATTTGATTATAACAGAACGTACGAAGTTTTGCAATATAAAAGCGCTCTGCCAAAAGGCAGGGCGCTGAAGGTTTGTTGGCAAGCCTATTCTTGGACATTCAGGATGCGGCTCTCTTTTAAATGATAACCCTGCTTTTTATCGGTACGGTGTACAAATCACTTACATTCCTTCTTCATGGCAGAATAGCCGATGAGAACGGTCCACACATAGGCGCAGGTCTTGGGGATCATCAACATCCCGATCATGGGGATGGCATTGGCCCAAAGAACAACGGGAATGTAGAAACCGAAGCTCAGCACGATGGTCAGCCACATCCAGCGGAAAGCCGAGTCGTTATGCTCTTTGGCACTGCGGTAGAACAGCACGATGATCAGCAGTCCCATCAGTGCAAAAGGAATGTTACGGTAAATGCCCCAGGACAGCGGGGATCCGTCGCTCAGCCACTGGTTCTGCGGCATCATGCACAGGATAACACGCACAGCAGCCAGACCGTAGACGGCGGCAGTCAGGCCATTGCTGCCCTTGACCCGGTAGCGCTCACGCCAGACATAGTACAGCAGCACATAAAAGACTGTCATTGTCACAGAGGTGATCCACTTACCCAGACCCAGGGGAACGGTAAAGTTTTCAAGACCCGTGGTGCATAGAGCCAGAGCACGGGGAATCAGATGGAACGAGTCGCCGGCGCCCAGAACGACAGCCATCAGACCGAACAGCTTGAACTGGTGGCTGCCCTTGCAGCCGCGGATCATCAGGATACCGATGGTGATGACGGATACCAGATACACCGCATCAAAAACAGTTTCTACGATTGCTTGCATAGTTGATCGCTCCTTGTCGATAGATCAAATTGATTGTAACACTGCATTTTTTGCAGGGTCGTCTTAATTTTTACGGTCATCAGGGGCTTGTTTGGCATAGCTGCATCCAAAGCGCAGGATATTGAAGCTGGCAGTGTTCCACACAAGGCAGGCAAGCCGCAGCAGGATACTGCGATGAGCTTTCCTATGAGCATCCCCTTTGAGTGAACAGTGTTCAATTTGGACGTTATAAAATTCCCACAGCAGTGTGGGAAGAAAATGCGGTCAATATAAGGTCCTGCGCACGATCTCCAGCACAGCGGCGGGGTCGTAGTCCTGCCGCAGCAAGGCAGACAGCATAAGCGAAAACAGAACATCGGCAAATTTTTCAACGGTGAATTGCTCATTAAAAGCGCCCGGACGGATCTTGGCATCCTGTTGCAGCACCGTACACAGACCGTTTAAGATATGGCGCCAGATTCGCTGCATGTGCCGTTTGCCATCGGCCTTGTCCTCCTGCATAAAGCCGAGAGAGTGCAGTGTGAAGAATCCGGGATACTGCTCATAGCCGTAGGCCATGCGCTCGTACATCCATTTGACACAGGTCTGCACGTCCTGAAATACGGCCTCGTCCTGCGGGCGGTGGAAAATTTCGCACCAGACGCTCTCGACCGTGGCGCTGATAAGCTCAGCCTTGGAGTCATAATAGTTGTAGATCGAGCCGACCGAGACCCCGCATGCCGAGGCGACAGAACGGATGCTGACTGCCGCCCAGCCCTTTTCCCGGATAAGCTCACGGCTGTTTTTTAAGATCTCTTCCTTGGAGGTCACGATCGTATTCATGTAGTCACCCTCAATATGAACAATGTTCATATTTATTATACTGCCTCTTCCCACTTTGTCAAGAGGATTTCATAAGTCGCGGGCCGGCTGGAAGCTCTGGCTTTCCCAGGGGAAAAGGAACCGTGATACCGGTTTGATCCTGCCTCGGGTGTTATTTTTTCTGTTGCTTTGGACGCGAAAAAGCCCCGCCTTCAAGCGAAAAATCTTGAAAGCGGGGCTGTTTTTTTTTACGTTGTTCTGTTCTATTTTCGAGAGGTTCAAAAAGCCGGAAGGCAAATTTTTATTATTCGAGCTCGGTAAGTTTAATTTCTTACTAAACAAATTTATTTAGTTTATCTATTCTTGGATAATCACTTTTCCATGAGATTGCTGTGGTGGATGTGGCTTGCTGATTTTTTAGTATCAGGATAGTATCACGCAACCAGCGGGATCTATGTAAGTATTATAACGTATTTACGTTTAGGATGCAACTGCTTTTTCAGCAGGGAGATCCTTATTATTTCTTTAAGGTACAATCTCTGCTTCTAGCTGATCATGCTGAGCTTCTGATTCCAACCATTTAGCTAGCTGTCGGAGAATCTCTGCACTCTGTGGAAACCTCAATTCCAGTTCCCGTGCCTGTGCTTGATAACACTTTGCTTGTTCATAAAGGTTTCGACCATCCTGTACAATTCGTGCACCACGGGAATTAAACTTTCCATAAACTACCGCTTTCGTCAGTTTCTCATTCTGCTGTTTTTCCAAAAACTCTCGGATAAATTCATGCGGAAAAGCACCGTCTTTTCCATTACAGCTTTTTCCCATAATATAGCCTAAAATCTCTGGAAACTCCTCATATAAACATTCAGCCCAGCAGTCAAATGCCCGTTTGTCCTGATACGCCTCCTCGGGCAGATAATAGTCGTTTTCTACATCAAACAATCTTGAAGGATTCTCTTCCAAAAACATTTTCATTTTCTCCGGATGCCTAAAGAAGAGTCGCCGCAAACACAGAGGAAGTTTCTGCAGCAACTCCTTTTTATAGAGTAGTAGACAACACTTAGCCCATTCATCAGTATAATATTGCTCATCCACTCTGCGGACAATACCAGAAAGGTATCCCCTTTCCTCCGCATTGACTCCCTGTTCAGCAATTGCCTCAAATACTCTCCTAAATAAATCAAACAAGTGCTCAACCTGGCCACTATTGCCATACAGGTAAAGTAAGATTCCTCCCGGATGGTACTGCAGCAGTTTCTTGTATCTTCGCTCGTTGTAGGACCACCTCATATCCTGACTCGCCCAATACGTCTGTTCTCTCTCCCGCGTTGTCAGCCATGAGTCAATTTCTTCACGCTGCAACGTAGACAATAGCCGAAGTTTTTCATTTTCTGACATTTTTTCAAAGACAGCAGATGCTTCTTGAAAATCCCCTTGATCGAAAAAGCCAGCCAACAGCTGTTGTTTTTCTTGTTTTCGAATTGCTTCAGCTACCTTCGCAAATTCTTCACATGTAGTGTTTTTAGCAAGAAATACACCCCATGCGTGCTGATCCCTCATCGTTTCCAGTAACCGCAACACTGCGTCCATTCCAAATTCTATTTTCAGTGCTGCAAATTTCTCCGCTCGAATGCGTTCCCTTTCCTCTTCTTCCCTCTTCCAGTTCTTTTCTTCTTGATTGTCTAAAAGCTCTTCCATAGGCAAGCAGTGCCATTCCAGAAATATCCATCCGAATTTTCCCACCGGATCACTGGATTCCGTGCAGCGTATCCATGTTTTCAGAACTTCTATCCAATCTGTCCAACCATATTCTTTGCTATCACAAAGCTCAGTTCTTAACCAATACTGCATCGGTTGTAATTCTGTTGATGAGAATTGCGCTGCATCAAACTGCTCTGCCATCTCCAGTAGAACATCCTGTCCCAGCCGACGATACTCTTTCAACAGGTTTTCTATTTGCTCAAGCCATTTCTTCTGTAGTGCTGTACGATAAACAGCTCGTGTGATTTCATCGTAAGCTTCAAACAATTCTTGTTCTGGGATTAATTGAGCGGGTCGTTCCTTCTTTCCTCGGCGATGTCCTCGAATCAACGAGTCTTTTTTTAGTAGTTCAATGCCAAATCCCACACCAAAAGCTGGCGTTTCCCGGAGCATTTGTATCATCAGTGTCTTTTTATCTTGGCTTCTCAATGCTGTATGTGAACTCCACAAGCAAAGTGCATCCAGCAAGTGTTTCTTTGCTGTTTCTACACGCCGATGTTCATTTTGTGTTTCTGACACTGCCATCTGATAGAGCATCCAACAAGCTTGTCGACTTGTATCTTCTCGTTCCACCAGTACATCCATTGTCCAAAGAATATCATTTTCACAATCCAATTGCTCGCGTTGCAGAAATTCAAGCACAACCATCGGTGCCGCTTCGGAGAGAGTCCGAAGTTCCCTCGTTAGACACTCCCTGCAGCCCTCAACATGAAAAAAAGAAAGAATTTCACTCACTCGCGAATCTATTACGTTTTGATTTGATCCAGTTTCTGCAAAGCAAGCATAATTTCGAAGCAATCGTTGCAGAACGCCACACCTTCTTCGATTTTGCGTTGCATCTGTACAAGACAAAGCTGTGCAGATTTCCCGATGCATCCGCTGTCCAACCGCACTTTCTATATCCATCTTTAGTGCTAGCCAAGATTCCTCGTCATTGACAATTTGATACCATTTGTCAATCTTCTGAATTGGGCTGTCGTCCATCCGCAGCAATGTTTCATACTTTCGTTCCACTACAGGATATGGTGTTCCAGCCAACCGGCTGATTAGATTCTGTTCTTCCTCATCCGAATTATCGTAATGCCGTAAAAGTACAAGTGGTTGTAACAAATCGATATCTGCCACGTTCATCCATTCCGGTTGAATGTTCGCTCCATTTCCAGGAATTTTCCGAATGAGCGCAGAAAGATTTCCATGCGTGTAGCTATAAAGTTCCTCTGCATCTACACTACTGATGCCCATTTCCTGCAGTGCTTGGAGATATTGTGTCTTCCATCGAGGAAGTAACTTAACCGAATTTTCTCTTGCAACCCCTTTTCCTTCGCAAAGAATCGTACAGTTTTTTTCTGATATCTGCCCCTCGTACGGAAACAATAATAAGAAGCTGGCATTTTCACATATAGTATCTAACTGTTGATAGGTTATTTCATCGTAAAGAACTGTCACCTTATCGGCCAGTTCTGGATTTTTTAGCAAAGCAGACAGACAAAATCCGTACGCCTCCATTCTGGACTCTGCTACCACCAGACACAAATTCCCATTAGCTTTTTTCTGAAAGTCTTCTATCTGTGTTTCCCTACCGATTTGAAATATTCCATGACCAAGTGGCGGATTCGTCCTCCGAGAAAATCGCTCCCATGCACGATCAACTGTATCTATTTTTATTAATTCGTTTTCTAGATAACTCTGCATTATCCATGCACAAACCGCCGGTTCCGAATTTAGCCAGTCGCATAAAACAGATGCATCATATACATGGACCGCCTTCCACTCCTCCCGATGTTCTGCCTCCCATTCAGTAGTTGATATACGGTATGCCCACACTTTTGGCACCACTAGATAAAATGTAGTATCGGATTTTTCTACTCCAAGCGGATGAGTTGTGCGTTTTTTATAGTCACCGTTAATTTTTTCCAGCGAATCCGAATTTGTTCCGAATTCCCACACACTTTTTCCTTGAGCTACATAAGTCGTTTTCGTTTCGTTTACTACAATTCCATCATATCCTGGTGCCCAGATATCGTCTCCATCTGGAACACGAAGATATGAAAGATCCGAGCATTTACTCTGAATCAAGCGTTTAACGATTTCCGGTAATAATCCCTCCGACTTTTTCTTTTGCTCACTCATCAACCGTTCAAGCATTTTACTCGTGAATAATTTCATAGCTTGTCCCCCGTAAGCAACTTTGCCCCACTTTCAGAATAACATTCTATTGTCAGAGCGCAATTCACATCTTTCTTCTTTTACAAACCCGTGACTTCAAATATTATTTGTTATCTTCTGTTGCTCAATTTTGTTGCTCAGTTTACACCAATCCCAAAGAACTTATCAAAGAAGCTCTTCAGCTTATCAATCACACCCTGTTTTTTCTGCGCACGGCCACCGCCGCCAAAGCGGGAAACAGGAGGCATCAGTTTATCAATATCAGTGCCCACAGTTTTGATCTCACCATCCCGGAACGCATTGGCCAGATACTTGCGCGTTTCCGGCTCCTTCAGCTTTTCCTCTTGGATGATCTTTGCAAGCTCTTTCTCCCGCTGTTCGGACACATAAGTGTTCCACTCTGCCATCACGTCATCCACATCGTTGACACCTGCAATAAAGGTTTCAATCAGCTGCTTTTTGCTGCGCAGTTCCGGGCTGGCGTCAATCGCCTTGCGAATCGTGATGAGCACTTCTTTATCATCGCAATGAGTGTCATGGTACTTTTTGACCAGCATCAGGATGTAGTCAATGTTAATTTCGACTTGCCGAATCAGCTCCACCTCGAACACCACATCATCCGTGATATCCTCTTTGGTTTCATCGTGCTTCTTGTTACGCCATTCATCCCGCAAATCCTGATAGCGGCCCAAATAGTCCTGTAGATTCCGTTCCGAGATCATCTCGTTGCCTTTGAAATCATCAAAGGAGGACAGCAGGTTCCGCATCCGCAGCAGTGCACCAAACAGCACGATAAAGTCCTTCTGGTTTTGCTCTCCAACGATCTGCGGCTCTGTCAGCGGGAACTTCTGTGTCAGGTCATCGATCATGTCTGCGTAGCCCTGATGGTATTTCCCCTGCTCATCCGTATAACCATGATAATAGTCCGCATATTTGCGTAGCAAAACCACTCCTCCGGCTTTGCTATCCCCGAAGAAACCAATTGCATAATCTACCCGCTTTTGCAGGTTGCGGAAGCAGACGATATTGCCAAAGGTCTTGATGCTGTTCAAGATACGGTTCGTCCGGCTGAACGCCTGAATCAGACCGTGCATCTTCAAGTTCTTGTCCACCCAAAGGGTATTCAGGGTCGTGGCATCGAAGCCCGTCAGGAACATATTGACCACGATCAGCAGGTCAAGTTCCTTGTTCTTCATGCGGAGTGATACATCCTTGTAGTAGTTCTGGAACCGCTCACCATCAGTGGAGTAGTTCGTATGGAACATCTCGTTGTAGTCCTGAATGGCGGCATCCAGAAAATCCCGGCTGCTCTGGTCGAGGTTGGAGGTATCTTCCGGGTTTTCCTCGTCCAGAATGCCATCCGTTTCCGCTTCATTGGCTCCATAGCTGTAAATGGTAGCAATGCGCAGCTGCTTGGTCGGGTCTGCCGCCATCTGTTTTTTGAACTCCTGATAATACAGCTTTGCCATCGGCACAGATGCCACGCAGAAAATCGAATTAAAACCGCTGACGCGCTGTTTTTGCTTGATTTCCTCCACTGCACCACGCTGGGCAGAGGCCACTTCTGCCACGTTGGTCAGCAGATTGAACTCGTAGGACTTATCGCCACGGTAAGTTTTCTGGTCAAAATGGTCAAGGATATACTTGGTCACCAGCGAGATGCGCTGGGGTGCCATGAACGCTTTTTCCCGGTCGATATCCCAAACCTGTTTATCGTCCATGTCCGGCTCTGCGTCCATCGTCTTGATGTAGTCCACACGGAACGGCAGCACATTCTTGTCGTTGATGGCATCCACAATGGTATAAGTATGCAGCTGGTCGCCAAAGGTCTGTGCCGTGGTAAAATAACGTGGGTCAGTAGAAGTTCCTGCATTGGCCGCAAAAATCGGGGTGCCTGTGAAGCCAAACAGGTGGTATTTTTTGAAATTGTGAACAATGGCCTTGTGCATATCACCGAACTGGCTGCGGTGGCACTCGTCAAAGATGATCACAACGTGCTTCTGGTAGACCTCATGCCCCGGATTCTTCTTGATGAAGGTCGCCATCTTCTGGATCGTGGTAATGATGATATGTGCTTCCGGGTTTTCCAACTGGCGTTTCAGAATCGTGGTGCTGGTGTTGGAGTTTGCCGCTCCCTTCTCGAAGCGGTCATACTCTTTCATAGTCTGGTAGTCCAAATCCTTGCGGTCTACCACAAACAGCACCTTGTCGATATAGGGCAGCTGCGATGCCAGCCGTGCCGTTTTGAAGGAGGTCAGCGTCTTGCCGGAGCCAGTGGTGTGCCAGATGTAGCCGCCGCCCTCGATGCTGCCATACTTTTTGTAGTTGTTGGCGATCTCGATGCGGTTCAATATCCTCTCGGTTGCCGTGATCTGATATGGGCGCATCACCATCAGCATCTTTTCTGAGGTAAAGATGCAATACCGGGTCAGCACGCTCAGGATCGTGTGCTTTGCAAAGAATGTCCGGGTAAAGTCGATCAGATCCGTCAGCACGCGGTTGTTCGCATCAGCCCAGTAGGAGGTAAATTCAAAGCTATTGCTGGTCTTTTCCTTTTTCGTCTTGCCGTGTTTGGCGTCCTTGATGGCATTGTAGCGGGTGCTGTTGGAGTAGTACTTGGTATTTGTGCCGTTGGAGATCACAAAAATCTGCACATACTCATACAAGCCGCAGCCCGCCCAGAACGAATCCCGCTGGTAGCGGTTGATTTGGTTAAATGCCTCCCGGATGGCCACCCCGCGCCGCTTCAGTTCCACATGAACCAGCGGAAAGCCGTTGACCAGAATCGTCACATCATAGCGGTTATCATGCCGTGCGCCATCTGCTTGTTTTACCTCATACTGGTTGATGACCTGCAGGCGGTTGTTGTGGATGTTCTTCTTGTCGATCAGCGTGATATTTTTGGAACTGCCATCATCCCGGTGCAGCACCTGCACATTATCTTCCTGAATCTTCCGGGTCTTTTCGGGAATATGCTCGTTGGGGTTGGCAATTACATCACTGAAAAACTGCCGCCACTCCGTATCGGAAAACTGGTAGTGGTTCAGCTCTTCCAACTGACTGCGGAGGTTGGCAATCAGTTCATCCTCGGTATGCAGCGGCAGATAGGTGTAGCCCTGCTCACACAGCAGCCGGATAAATTCTTTTTCCAGCTCTGCCTCGCTCTGGTAGCTGTCAGAGCGCACCTTGGAGGGTTCATAGGTAGCAACAACAGTATCTTCACTCGTGCTTGCGACAACGTTGAACGAAATCATATATTGCGCTCTCCTTATCCAAATTACTTCCCAAGTCTGTTCTCATTGCATCTACTATTTTCTGAATATACTCTCTCATTAAGGGCATACGTTTCTTTTGCTCTTTCTCATAGCAATCTATCTTATATCTATATTCGCTATAATCCTCATCTGTGGGATAGTATATTTGATATATTGTGCCATCTTCATCTTCTTCGTACATATCCTCTGCCCGATCTGGATCATTGTCGTCTTTGAACTTTTTGTATTCATTTACAGATGTACGCAGCACCTCATAATACTTTTTATACTCTTCTGTCGTTTTTTCAGAAGCGAGCAACTTCATTCTTGACTTGTATGATGCTATCTTTTCAAAGTATTCTTTGTCGAATATCTTTTTCCAATCTTTTAATAGTAACTCTACCTGTTCAAAAACTTCAAGGTAAAGCTCCAATCTTTTTTGATGTATTATTTTTCGCATTTCATTATCTCGCGTAATTTTAGAAGTTAGAAATGCTGTCAGAATGGATGCCGTCAATGTTAAAATCGCACTCAATATAACTTGCTCCGTTGTCACCTCATCATCCTCTTTCTTTGAACGTCAGCAGTTTATCTCTGTAATACTCATACTGCCTTTGTCTTGCTTCAATCTCCGCTGGCAGGCCGCTGGTCAAATCATTGCAAAGATCGTCCAGCTGTTTTAACACTCCAACAATTCGGTTCTGTTCCTGCAAGGATGGAACCGGGATTCTTATTTTCTTCAGTTCTCCCATCGGTACACTCTGAACTGTCCCTCCTGCCGCCTTTTTCATGTACTCTTTTTTGATAAAGTCCGTCATTAAAATATAACGCAAATACATTGGTTGAATCATGGTCTGGTTCGGCTTAATTGCATATACCCCCTCTTTGATGCTCCAGTTGGAGGGTTCTTTTTCAATTACAGCCGTTTCACCAATCGTCCCTGTGCCTGAAAACAGCACATCTCCTACTTCCAGATTGGAGCGGTTATTGCACAGTTTCCGGGCTTCATCATTCATTCGGTCAGTCTTTTCCGACGGTACAATTTTTCCGTCTTTCATTTCCCGAATCGTAATATAATAATTCGTTGCATCTTCTGTATTGAGCTTAAAGAATTTTCGTGGATTCAAGCCAGTATTCAGAGAAACAATCACATCGCCAAGTTCCAACCATACACAGCCATAAACATACTGAACAAGCTTAATCAGTGCTCTGCTCTGCTCTGCTCTGCTCTGCTCTGCTCTGCTCTGCTCTGCTCTGCTC
>ERZ838225.377-NODE-377-length-63032-cov-28.595503_pt1 | contig 63032 bp, 55 predicted proteins | sample MGYA00519684_ERZ838225 | MGnify/ENA primary metagenome ERZ838225 (study PRJEB31850, sample SAMEA3708829) | human gut metagenome | biome: human gut; feature: human-associated habitat; material: faeces | place: China | collected 2014 ... | reverse complement strand
TTGCATGTGTTAGGCACGCCGCCAGCGTTCATCCTGAGCCAGGATCAAACTCTCATGTTAAAGTGTTTGTATCCAGGTCCAAAATTTAGCTTGGCTAATTTTTAAACCGTTCTACTGTTTTGTTAGGTTTTGTTCTGAATGTTCTCATTCATGGTCTAAACCAAAGACCATTTTTATAAGAATTTTCAGGGTTTTACATACTGTTCAGTTTTCAAGGAACTTTGTTTCGTTGTCGCTTTCGTTCTCAGCGGCAACTCGTTTATTTTATCATACCGTTTCAGGTTTGTCAAGAACTTTTTAAAACTTTTTTCGAGTGATTAAGAAGTTTTCTTAATGACTCTTAATAAGTTTTGCCCTGTCGCTCAAGGCGAGTATTATAATAACAAATCCCCACGAAAAAGTCAACACTTTTTTCCAGTTTTTTTAAAGTTTTTTCTTTTGTTTGTGCAATTACAACATATTGCGGTTCATAATTGTTTTGCATACAATATATGCAATTCGGTATTCAAGCCATCATTTGAGCAATTTCAAATTGCTCTTTTACACTATAAAAACAGGGATTGCAGCTTAACGTTTTCTCCTGCTGCAATCCCTATTATCAAACTAACTTGTCCTTTTTAAATATGAATACCATATAAGTCCGCATACTTCTCTTTCATGTAGTCAAGAAATGGCACAACGTCCAATGTTTTTCCTGTCAATCGCTTCAACATTTCTCCCGATGTATAACAGCACCCATACTGCCAGATATGTTCCTTCATCCACTTGTTCAGTCTGTCAAACTCTCCGTGGCGTATCTGCTCATACAAATCCGGAATCTCTGATAACAATGCCTTTCGAATCTGTCCATCATAAATATTTCCCAAAGCATAACTTTGGAAATATCCAATATAGTCTCCAGCCCAATGCATTCCTCCGTTTAATCTACTCCCGTTACAGGACAGACTTTACCAGACCGACTACAAGGTAGGAAAGCATATTGTGGTCATACAGCCACGTCAGCCAGATACTTCCATTGATCTGTTCAATCATGCTCTTTCCGATCTCACTGCCTGAAAACAGGGTAAGGACCAGGGCGCCCACCCATATAAAGATCAATGCTTCCGCGAGTCCCAGAACCGCACCGGCGATCTTGTTAAGCCCATACAGGATCGGCAGTCTGGAGATCAGGTTCAGCCAGACTATGATGATATGAAGGAACGCATAGAATACTATAAACAGCACCGTAAATATGATCACGCGGATCACACGGTCTGCAAGGTATTTTCCCACATAGTCCTCAAAGATCTGGACGCCCATCTCCTGATATATTTCTCCGTTGTTATTCTCGATCAGAAGCTTTTTGATCTGGTCCGGGATCTCCAGACTCTCTATGACCGCGCGTTCCCCGGCTTTTCCCGCGAGACCGGCTGTCTGAGCCATCTCTTCCATCTTCTCATCAAGGCCGCTGGCCTTCAAAGCACTCTCCTTCATCGTTTCGTATACAGCCGTATTATGTTCCAGCCAGGCTGCCGCCTGTGGAATCGCTACACGCGCTGCAAACAGCGTGATGAAAAGGGACATTGCGGAAACTGCTATTTTTATAAAACCTCTGTAATGACCGTAGAGCATCATCCCGATGAGATATACCGCTACAGCCACTTCCAGCCAGCGGCTGGATAGAATCTCCATTATTTCCATTATTACTCCTGTCACATATGTGCATAGTTCTTCCGTAAAACAGACAAAGCCTGGATGATCCAGATACCCCGCCGCGTCTATTACCTGAAAGTCCTCATATGCCCATCATTCCTGTTATATCTGAATTCCTGTAAAATGGCAGATCGCCTTCGCGACACCTGCCTCATTGTTGGTCTTCGTGATATAATCTGCTGCCTCCTTTACGGATTCATGGCCATTTTCCATGGCAACGCCAATTCCAGCCATGCGGATCATGCTGAGGTCATTCTCCCCGTCTCCAAAGCCCATGGTGGACTCTCTGGCGATTCCCAGACGTGCGGCAAGACGGAGCAGCGCTCCGCCCTTATCAGCTCCCTCCGCGTTGATCTCGAGATTATTCGGGATCGATGAGGACACAAGGATCCCCGGGAGCTTCGAGAGTTCCTCTCTCATCCGCTTTCTGGCATCCATGTCACGGAAGAACATGTTGATCTTCTCCGCGTCCTGTCCCCGCTCTTTTAAGTAAGCGATATTATCGGGAACCGTGTCCCTGGTTCTGCGCACCAGCTCCGCCAGTCCCTCCGATGAGACATATTTATATACATCATTGTAGAACTCCGGCATGGTGTAGCCGATTCCGCCCACATATACATCATACATGATCTCATCCGGACTTGTCCGGGCCATCATCATGATCTTTTCTGCCAGAGCCACCGGGATCCGGCAGGAGTCGATGATCTCGTTTTTCGCAAGGTCTACCACCTGTGCCCCGTTCGTGAGGATCGCATAGTGTACGCCCGGCAGATTCCGAAGCTCATCCGGCAGTCCGCGCATCGTGCGGCCTGTCGCCGGGACGATCTCGATCCCCTGTGCCGCGCATGCGCGGAAAGCGCGCAGGTTCTCCTCCGGGATCCCTTTTTCGTCATCAAGCAGCGTTCCATCCATGTCCGCCGCGATCAGCCTGATCTCCATATCTTTTCTCCTATAAGAAATCTAGCGCACATGCAAAACATTGTTTACGGCGATACTCCGGAATTGAAAATATCTGTTGCAAAAGGGCCGCATGCGCATTCGTCTTGTCTGTGTTCAGCAAACATTAGTTCGTGTGTATTGGTGAAAAATTTGCGCACCCACTCATCGCAAAAACAATGAGCTTATGGTGCGCATATATTCAGTTCCTATAAGCATGTCACGGAATTCCTGTGTGCCGTCTGAGCTTGCCCAGAACAGTGCGCAGGGATCCCATCACACTCTTTATCAGTCAAAGAAATCCTTTTCATGAAGGATCAGAAGACCTTCTTTTGTATAAGTCGGAGAGAAAAGTCCCGCGATCTTCTTTCCAAGAGACTTTTTCTCTGCCTTGTCAGCAGCTTCCTCGATCAGATCTACGGCTGCTGCCTTTGTCAGGTGGACTTCATCCTCCTCCATCATCTCGATGCGCTCATAAAGGGCGAGAAGGCTCTTTCCGGTGATGCTGCAATCGATCTCCGTCGCATACTTGCACGCGTACTGGGCGAACTCATCCGGATCCATCTCTTCTTTGTCATCGTAGTCTTCCGGAACAACTTCCTCTTCCGCTGCGGACGCAGTCTCCTCCGGGAGTTCCGGCTCTTCTTCAGTCACTGGCACCTTTTTCTGAGGTTTCTCCTGCTTTGCGAAGAGTTTTGCCTTCTTCGGCGGTACGTATTCCTCTGGCTCCGGTTCTTCCTCGTCCTCTTCATCTGTTTCCGGCTCGGATGATTCTTCCAGGATGTCCGTTTCCTCTTTCTCGTACTCCGGTTCTTCCTGCAGTGCTTCAGCGTCTTCCTGTTCCGGCTCCTCTTCTGTCTCCTGCTCCGCGTTTACCACATCACGGGCGATCTGTTCCTGCTTTTCTGTGGAGCGCTTCAGCGCAGCTTCCATCTCGGTATCTGCCTCTTTCTGCGCAGACGCGTTCTCATCGCTTCCGATATACTGGAACTTGCTTGCAAGGGATGTATTGTGGGCATGGAGTGCCTCAAGGTTCTCCGGTGTATCGATCAGGACAACGATCATTCCGGAGCGGTCTTTCTCCATCAGATCATCCAGTTCGTTCTGGACAGCATCAGTGAGTCCTGCCGCATGCTGGATGATCAGGTCTTTTCCTGCCAGCATATCGGCTACCGCGCTGATTCCGCGTTTATTTAACTTTTCACTGCTGATCTTTGCAACCGGATTCTTGATGCCGAGCTCACGGTGGATCTCCTTTAAGGAGTTGACAGCCATGGAAAGCCCTTCCTCGTCCGTCTCCGCCTCGATCATCAGGTTGTTGGTATCCAGCATGTCATCCAGGGATTCCAGCTCCAGCTCTCCATCGTCGTCCTCCTCTTCCGGAGCCGGGATGTTGCGGACCTGGTTTCGGCGGGCACGTTCGCGGTCGATCTCCGCCTGCTTCTTCGCACGGCGTTCCTCTTCCTCGCGTCTGGCGGCTTCCCGCTCTTCCTCAGCACGGCGGAGAGCTTCCTCTTCCATCTCTTCCCGCTCTTTTGCGGCGCGGATCGCCAGCTTCTGGCGCTCGATCTCACGATCTTCCCCGGTCGGGATCGTGTTTTCTTCCTCCTGTACTTCCGGTGCAGCCGCCTGTCCGCCTCTGCGGACCTGGCTTAAGTCAGCGATGGTTCTTGTGGCACCCATGTCATCGTCTTCCTCGACAACAGCAGTCCGTCCCTCTTCCTCAGAGAGTCTGGACATCTCGTCTGCCAGCTTTTTCGCCTGGGCATCCTCATGAATCTGCATGGCAACCTGCTTGGAAGCTTCGGAATCCGGGGTTCCCTCATCATAATCATCCAGCTCCGGGGCATTTCCGCTGTACTCTTCCTCAACAGCGCGCAGCTTTGCCTCGTATTTGTCCCTGTTTTCCACAAGGTCCATCTGGTATTTGTTCAGCGGCGCGTACTGGAGCTTCAGATCCATTGCCTTATCCACATATTTGCCGAGACCAAATAAGAGCATGATGCGGTCACATGTGGCTACACACTTGTCCTCGATCCCGGCTTTGTGGTAGAGGTCAGCCAGTTCGTAGAGCCATTTTTCATCCACCTCGGATGCTGTATACACTTCCAACGCGCGGATCAGCTGATCCACCGGCGCTTTCTTCGCTTTTAAGATCTTGTAGCGGAGCAGATACTGGCGCGGATCATCCTGCGCGAGATCACAAAATTCTCTGTAGTATGCCTCCGCTTCGGCGGTACTTCCGTCCTTTAAGGCGAGATCCGCCAACTTATAGAGCAGGCGCTTTCCCACCGGCGCGCGCTCGAATGCCAGGAGCAGAATATCCTTCGCCTCCTGGTACTCTTCATTTTTCTCATAGATCTGAGCGATCATGGACAGCAGGCTTGCGTTGCGGACACGGTGCCAGTCAATGGTATCTGCGATCTTCATCGCAGTTCCGTAGTCTCCGCGGCTGACCATCTTTTTGATCTGCTCAACTTTAATATTAAACTCGTATTTATCCATTTCTTTCGCATCTCCTGAAACCGCCCAGCTGTCCAGCTGCCGGTTTTATAACTCCACCCGGCCTTCTAACGCCCGAAGAAGTGTGACTTCGTCAATATATTCCAGATCGCCGCCGACCGGAACGCCGCTGGCGATCCTCGTCACCTTGATCCCTGTCGGTTTGATCAGTTTACTTATGTACATTGCGGTCGTCTCACCCTCAAGGCTTGAGTTTGTGGCGATAATGACTTCCTTTACTTCCTCTGTCTGAAGACGCATCATCAACTCTTTTAATTTGATATCTCCCGGGCCGATTCCAAGCATCGGGGAGATCGCGCCGTGAAGCACATGGTACACCCCGTCGAATTTGCCCGTTTTCTCGTACGCCGCCAGATCGCGCGGGTTCTCCACGACCATGATCACGCTGTGGTCCCTCGTCTGACTCCGGCAGATCGGGCAGAGTTCCTGATCCGTCAAGGTAAAGCACTCCTTACAGTAATGAACATTGTGCTTCGCGTCGCGGATCGAGCTGGAGAGACGTTCTACCTGTTCCTCCGGCATGTTGATGATATGGAATGCCAGACGCTGGGCTGTCTTGTTTCCGATCCCCGGAAGCTTCGACAGCTCCTCGATCAATTTTGATATCTGACTGCTGTAGTAATCCATAATTAGAAGGAAAGTCCTCCCAGGTTTCCGAGACCGCCTGTGAGCTCAGACATCACTGCGCTGGATTCAGCTTCCATCTGGTGGAAGGCCTCGTTTGTAGCGGCAACGATAAGGTCCTCAAGCATCTCAACGTCATCCGGATCTACTGCCTCCGGTGAGATCTTTACAGCGACAACTTCTTTTTTACCGGATACGGTAACGGATACAGCTCCGCCGCCTGCTGTTGCTGTGTACTGCTTCTCCTCAAGCTCTTTTGTCTTCTCTTCCATCTGGCGCTGCATTCTCTGCGCCTGTTTCATAAGATTTGTCATATTGCCCGGCATACCGCCCGGGAAACCGCCACGTCTTGCCATGGTGTAATTCCTCCTGAATATTCATTATTTTCTATGTGGCTGTCTTACAGCCATTTCTCACTCCCGTCAGGCGGGAGTAACGGGTCCTGCTTTCAGCTTTCGACCCGGATATTTTATTATTAATCGCAGCATACTGCTGCGGCTAATCTTCGATCGTGATATCCATATGGATGTTTTCCCTCAGCTCATCATCGCTGATGTAGCGTGTATCCATCCGTTCCCCGCTCTCCCGGACACGGGATTTAAAATACAGGGATTTTCCGTATTTCTGTTCCACATACCGTTCCAGGTCCCCGAGAACACTCGGGCGGCTTCCGATGGCAAAGTTCATCGGATCATTGAATACGATGCAGAGACAGCTGTCGCCCGCCGGTTCCACGACCGTCTCCCGGAAACTAGGGCGGATGGACATGCCCATATCACGGACGATCTTTCCCCACTCGTTGCGGATCATGTTGAGATCTTCCAGCTGGGCTTTCGGCAGGGATACGGTCCTCGGCTCATAATTCTGGACCGCACCTTGCTGGTTCTGCATATCTGCCGGATTCTGTGCAGGCTGCCCTGAGGGGACCATGCCGTTTCCCGGCGCACCAGCGCCGCTGTAGACCGGCTGCGCGTATGCCTGCGGCGGGATCTGCTGCCCGGCATTTATCATGGGATCGCCGTCCATTCCGGCAGTCTGTACCGGAACATAACCGCCCGCGGACATTTCCTCCACCATGCGCTCCAGCTTCTCCAGCCGTTCCAGAACAGAATCCATGCTCTGTTCCATCTCCGGCTTTGTGAGTTTGATGAACGCGAGTTCGATCAGCACACGTTTCTGGTTCGCGAAGCGGATCTGGTTCGACAATTCTGAGAACACGCGGATATACCGCATCAATGTATTCTCATCTACAAGCGCCGCATCTTCCCGCAGCTGTGTCAGATTATCCTCTGACATATCTAAAAGGTCTTCCGCGTCATCTGCTGTCCTTAAAAGCAGCAGATTGCGGAGGAACCAGATAAAATCCACTACAAACTGGGACAGTTCCCGTCCCTGGACTACCATCTCCTCGAGTTTCAGGATGCAGTCCTTTGTCCGGTTCTCCCGGATCGCATGGAACAGGTCCCGGAATACGCTGTTGTCCACAGCGCCGAGAACATCCAGCACATGCTCATAGGTCAGTGTCTCGCCGAAATGGAACGCCGCGCACTGGTCCAGGAGACTTAAGGCGTCTCGCATGGAACCGTCTCCGGCTTTTGCCACGTAGCGGAGTGCTTTGTCCTCCACCGGCATGTTTTCTGCTTCTGTCAATTCCTTCAGCCGGGCCGTAATCGTGTCCAGCGTGATGCGCCGGAAATCATATCTCTGGCATCTGGAAAGCACCGTGATCGGGATCTTATGAACCTCCGTGGTCGCAAGGATAAAGATCACATAGGACGGCGGCTCCTCAAGTGTCTTTAACAGGGCATTGAACGCGCCTGTGGACAGCATATGAACCTCGTCGATGATGTATACACGATATTTTCCTTCCGTCGGCGGGTACTGGACCTGTTCCCGGATCTCACGGATATTCTCAACGCCGTTGTTGGACGCAGCATCGATCTCTACCACATTTAAAGATGTTCCAGCTAAGATCTGCTTACAGCTTGGACATTCCCCACAGGGGCTTCCGTCCACCGGGTGTTCACAGTTTACCGCCCGGGCCAGGATCTTTGCCACCGTCGTTTTACCTGTTCCGCGGGTTCCGCAGAAGAGATAGGCGTGACCGATCCTGCCGGAACCGATCTGATTCTGTAAGGTTTTAACGATATGGTCCTGGCCTTTTACATCCGCGAATACCTGCGGGCGCCATTTCCTGTATAACGCTTGATATGACATTCTCTATCAGTCTCCGAAACTGATTCCGATAAGCTTCGCCTCTTTTACAATATCAGACTGCGGATCCACATATTTCAGTTTTCCGGCAGATTCTGCCAGCGGGATATCCGTGATCACATTGTTTTTTACAACGACCAGCTTGCCGAATTCATTATTTTTGATCATGTCGGCCGCATGCGCGCCGATTCTTGTGGAGAGCACACGGTCATACGGAACCGGAGTGCCGCCGCGCTGCATATGGCCCGGAACCGTCACTCGGATCTCCTGGCCTGTCATCTCCTGGATCTTCGCGCCGATCTCATACGCAACGGATTGGTATTTTGTGGCGCGTTCTTCCAGATATTTCTTATATTCTTTCTTGGAAAGGGCTGCCTGCTCTTTTGAGATTGCGCCCTCTGCCACCGCGAGGATCGAGAAGCGGCTTCCATTCTTTGTGCGCTCTTTGATCTTCTTTACGACCTTGTTTAAGTCATACGGGATCTCCGGGATCAGGATGATATCCGCGCCGCCGGCAATTCCCGCGTGAAGGGTGAGCCAGCCGACCTTATGTCCCATGACTTCCACGATGAAAACACGTCCATGGGAGGACGCGGTGGTGTGAATGCAGTCGATGGCGTTTGTGGCGATATCCACAGCGCTCTGGAATCCGAAAGTCATGTCCGTTCCCCAGAGGTCGTTATCGATGGTCTTCGGGAGACCGATCACATTGAGTCCTTCCTGGCTTAAGAGGTTCGCCGTTTTCTGGCTTCCATTTCCGCCGAGGACCACAAGCGCATCCAGTTTCAATTTATAGTAGGTGTGCTTCATAAGCTCCACCTTGTCGAGTCCGTTCTCGTCCGGCACACGCATCAGCTTGAACGGCTGTCTGGAGGTACCGAGCATCGTTCCGCCTTTTGTGAGGACGCCTGAAAAATCTGACTGTTTCATCATCAGGTAGTTTGCGTACATCAGACCTTTATAGCCGTCTTCAAATCCGATAATTTCCACTTCATCTTTGTAGGCCTGGTACAGACCTTTCGCGACTCCGCGCATCGTTGCGTTTAACGCCTGGCAGTCGCCGCCGCTCGTAAGGAATCCAACTCTCTTCATCGTCTTGTCCTTTCTCCGATTTCTTTCAGTCGAAATATGAATGCATGTATCCAAGATAAGATTATAATACAAAGAAAAGAGAGGGGCAAGGAAAAAATCTTTGTACGGAATTTTCAGTTCAGAAAATGTTACTGTACACGGGTAGGAATAACTTGCTGCATCTCTCTTTTCTTACGGTAATATTATGGCCGCTTCAAGTGGATCGGATTCGGGATCTCCGCGTGATTGTTCGCCGAGATCGAATCTCGCATCATTCCGTCGAGCTGGCGGAACTCAGTGCTGGGATCCATATAGCGGACCCAGAGTCCGTAGCCGAACTCATTTTTCTTCTCCGAGTAGCTGATCGGCACACCGGCATAGTAGTCTTTATACAGATCCGTATAAAAATCGACCATGACTTCCCTTAATTCTTTCGGAACATCTTCCAGCTTCCGGGCTATCTGGTTTTTGAGGACCGTCTGCAGATAATTTTCTGTGTAGGACGAGAAGTCGAGAAGATTCTCATCGGTCTCCCCATTCGCAGCCGCCCAGCTGGAAACATTCACAATCTTCGCCAGATAGTCGATGCTGCCGTCCGTATTTAATGTCACTGTTCCGTACTGGCACGGCGGCAGGATCAGGGAATTGCTGACGATCTCCCATATTCCGTATGTATCTGAATCCATTCCCGGCTCCGTCAGGTGTTTCATGACCTTCTGTGTATGCAGATGGCCGCTGAAGTACACCGGTGTCAGGTAGCGCTCGAAGAGTTCCAAAACCTCGTCACAGTTTTCGATCACACATTCTTCCACGTAGACACGGCTCAGGCGCTGGAGATTATGGTGGCCCACAGGAATCACGGTGATTCCCTCGGCGTACGCCTCCTTCAGGCATTCTTCCATCCACTCGAGCGTGCCCTCTTTGATCTCGCCGTAGACCTCATTTTCCGGCTCGCAGACCGTTGTGTCCAGCATCATGAGCCAGGTGGTATCGTTTAACTCCACCAGGTAACTTAAGGAATCCGGTGCCCCGCTCTTCGCTTCGTTATAGCCGAAGTCCGCGTAGATCTCCCGGAATTCTTCCGATGTCACACTCTCCACATCGGTTCTCTGATCCCCGAAGTATTCTCCGGCGTCCGGCTTATTGATATCGTGGTTTCCGGGGATCACATAGACCGGAACTCCCGCTTCTTCGATCTCATGGAGCTTTTCGGAAAATTCCAGGTGGTTTGCCTTTTCACCGTTTAAGCTCAGGTCTCCGCTTAAGATCAGGGCGTCAGGGTTGGCTGCGAGGACTTCCGATTTAAACGCCTGCCATAACTGTGGCTGATAGCGGATCACTTTTCCATCATTGCTATTTACGAGACTGTCAAACGCCGCGCCGTAATCCGTCATGGACGGTGACATATAGTGCGTGTCAGAGGCAATGATCAGATGAGTCTCCACCTTTTCACGGTCCACCGGGTCTCCGGGACTTTCCGTCTCCTCCTCAGTCGTTTCTTCTGTCTCGGTCTCAGATTCTGTTTCCGTCTCTGTGGGCGTTTCTGATTCTGTCTCCGTTGTTGATTCTGTCTCTTCTGTGGCACTCTCTTTCGTCTGCTCCGGGGCATGATCCCGCACCGCGGGCAGGATAAAGATCACTCCGGCCAACAAAAAAAGAAGCGCCAGCAATAACAGAAATTTCTTTCTCATTAGCTGTCACCTCTTAAACTTTCCTTTTTTGTCCGCACGTTCTGCTTTGAATACGTCTCATGAACGTTACCCTGGCAGCCAGCTCGGTCCCGGCTCCCTCGCGGCACATGGAAGGTTCTCTTTAATGCTGCTGCATTCCTGCCCTGACATGGTTCAGAGAGTCCCATTGCGCGAGACCAAAACGTCAGCGCCGCTTACCCGGGGCAGCTTCACAAGGAAGTACCCGAGGCAGAACAACACCCCTGCTGTAGCGGATTGCAGGTACAGGGCACCGCTATCTCCCCGGCTGTGCGGACCAGTTAAGTATACATGGATGGCAACAATTTGTCAAGTTAGTAAAACTTGTCCGCATCATGTTATAAGCATGATACCAACAAGTTTTTATCAAGTCTGAGCATTAGAAAATCCTCTCGTTGAAGCTCTCATTTTTATAAAATTCCCTGATCCGTTCCTGACTTTAAATTGTATGTATTAAATATAAAATATCTATTTTTAATCAAACAGTGTTATCTTTGTGATTGGGAATGTCTGGTCCTCCAGCGGCGCATGCCAGATTCCGTACCAGACATCTTCCAGATTGTCACCGTCCGCTGCCAGGAAGCCGTAGACCTCGCTGTCAAACTCCGGGATCGCCACCGGGCCGTATAGCAGTGTGCTGCCATATTCGTTGTAGATATCCGATGCCATCTGATTCAGACGGTCGTCCGTCAGATATGCATCCTTGAAGCTGCCGTTTTCTTTATTCTCTCTGAGGATCTTGCAGACTTTTTCCGGAAGCTCCGTCACATCTCCATAGGTGTTGGAGTAGAGGTACATCGGATTCTTTTCCTTCATATACGCCTTCGGTGCCACCACGCAGCCATCCGCGCTTCCGAGAACTTCCGTATACTCATCGCCCTGTGTCACGATGGGACCAGCCTCTTCCAGGGTGTAGGCTGCCACCGGCTCCATTGTCGCAGAATCATCGGAGCCATTTATGTCGAAAGCAATGTATCCGAAGGAGCCGTGGAGGGAGATCCTGTCGATACTCACATAGTCGAGCTCCACTACCTGACCATAGGGCTGTTTTTTTGCGGTCTCGAGGTCCAAAATTGCGGCTTTTGTTCCTTCATCGGCGGAATTGTCAAGTTTACCGGCAAGAAAAATCGATGTCGGTCCGTCCGCACCGCCGATAATGCTTACTGATGCCGCCACCTGAGTTTTATTTTTCTTCCATATATAAAATGCCATCACGGCAGCTCCTGAGAGAATCAGGATGCCTGCTGCCGCCAAAATTTTCTTTTTATTATTCATTGTTTCCCCACCTTTTATTTTACTCGTCGTGTTATCGGGCAGAACCGCTTGTTCCCCAGCTGATTATATGGTCTATATTACCATATACTTTTTACTCCCATATATAAATTCCCTTAACATTTCCTGTCTATTTTCTTCCCGTCTTACAACAGCCTTTTAACATGGTCACACTTCACTACATGTTCTTGCACTTCATGTCCATCCAGTATATACTTGAACCGATAATTGTAGCTGTGGGAAAGACATAACGCATAATGCTCACAGCAGATCACCAAATCACAAATGGGAAAGGGTTCTGTATTATGAACAACAAGGGATTGATCAAAGAAATTTTTGTCATGACCCTGGCTGACGCAATCACAGCCATAGCGGTTTTCTTTTTTCTGGTACCAAGCCACACATCGATCAGCAGTATTTCCGGTCTCGGAATTATTCTGACCCACTTTATCCCGCTTCCGCTTTCTGTGATCACGATGGCGCTCAACATCCTCCTGCTGATCATCGGATTTATTTTCTGCGGTAAGGAGTTCGGCGCAAAAACTGTGTACACGAGTGTCATGCTGCCGGTCTTCTTAGGTATTTTCGAGAAAATCTTCCCGGATTTTACGTCCCTCACCGGAAGTCAGGAGCTGGATGCGGTCTGCTATGTGCTGGTGGTCAGCATCGGTCTCGCGATGCTCTTTAACATGAATGCATCATCCGGTGGACTGGACATCGTTGCAAAGATCATGAACAAGTACCTGCATATGGATCTCGGAAAGGCAATGTCTCTCTCCGGCATGTGCGTGGCGCTTTCTTCCGCGTTCGTTTATGACAAGAAGACCGTCGTGCTCAGTGTGCTCGGTACATATGTGAACGGACTCGTCCTCGATTACTTTATTTTTGACCAGAATGTCAAGAGACGTGTCTGCATTATCACGAAGAAAGAGGAAGAACTCCGCGAGTTCATTATTAACAATCTGCACAGCGGCGCAACGATCTATGAAGCGATCGGTGCGTATAATTTTGAGAAACACAATGAGATCATTACGATCGTGGATAAGCATGAGTATCAGGCACTCATGAACTATATCAGTTCCAGTGATCCGGAGGCATTTATCACGGTGTATAAGGTTTCGGATATCCGGTACCGGCCGAAGAAGATCAGTGCGTGATATAAGCGGCACTTTTGAGAATATAGCAAAACCACCTCACAGGTTGATTGATATGCCCCTGTCTACTTGACAGGGGGCATATCAGATCCTGTTGGTGGTTTTTGTTATGTAAACTCATTGCATTTTGGTGATTTTTGTGCCTGTTCCAGCTTCTTCCGCTTTCCTTCCTCCCGCAGTGCCTTAAAGAAATCCTTCAGCATCTGTGAGCATTCCTCTCCCAACAATCCTACTTTCGTCTCCACCTGGTGGTTGAATCCGTCCTCGTGGAGCATGTCGAGCACGGATCCGGCACAACCGGCTTTTGGGTTCATGCAGCCGATCACCACCTTCGGAATTCTCGCCTGAACGATGGCTCCGGCACACATCGGACATGGCTCCAAGGTCACGTACATCGTACAGTCCTCTAGTCTCCAATCGCCGAGAATGCGGCAGGCCTTCCGCATCGCGATGATCTCCGCGTGGGCCAGTACGTTTTTATCTACCGTCCGGCGGTTATATCCTCTCGCGATGATCCTTCCGTCATAGACGATCACGCAGCCGATGGGCACTTCCTTAAGCGCAGCCGCCTTTTTCGCCTGACGGATCGCTTCTTTCATATAGTGTTCTTCTATCGTCATCTTTCTCATACGTTTCTCCAAATTCATTTCAAATACTCCTGCCTCTTATTTTACCGTATTTTTGAGTTCTGGCAAGAGAAAATCGCTGGGGCGATGTCGGCGATGCCATGATCGGCTAGAATCTTCTTGACGTGGTTCAGGGAAAGACAGATAATAGAGCTAACGAAATTTATTCGCAGATCTCCGAAAGCCGTGTCGGCCATTCGATCCGGAAATTATGATATAATGGGCCCAAAAGGAAGGATTATGGAAAATAGAAAGAAAATTCTTATGAAGCTTTTCGTCTCGACCCTGTATCTCAGCGCTTTTACGTTCGGCGGGGGATATGTGATCGTGACCTTGATGAAGAAAAAATTTGTAGATGAATACCACTGGATCGAGGAGAACGAGATGCTGGACCTCGTTGCGATCGCGCAGTCAGCTCCGGGGCCAATCGCCGTCAACGGGGCGATCGTGGTCGGTTATAAACTGGCCGGGATGACCGGCGTGGTCACGGCGATCATCGGCACGATCATCCCTCCGTTTCTCATTATCTCCCTGATCTCGGTCTGCTACAACGTGTTCCGTGACAACTTTATCGTCAGTCAGATGCTTTCCGGCATGCAAGCCGGTGTCGGGGCTGTGATCGCCTCTGTGACATATGAGATGGGGGCGGGGATCGTCCACGGGAAGAATGCCTTCTCCATGTGCATCATGGCTGGCGCTTTTCTTGCTTCCTGCGTTTTTCATATCAACGTCGTCTTCGTTGTCATCGCCTGCGGGCTGATCGGCGCGCTGCGGACACTTGCGGCGGAAAGGAGAGCAAAAAAATGATCTATCTACAGCTTTTCTTGAGTTTCCTGCAGATCGGCATGTTCAGCTTCGGCGGCGGATATGCGGCAATGCCGCTGATCCAGGGACAGGTCGTGACTGCCCATCACTGGCTTTCGATGGAGGAATTCACGGATCTGATCACGATCTCCCAGATGACACCGGGCCCCATTGCCATCAATTCCGCAACCTTTGTCGGAACAAAGATTGCGGGAACCGGAGGCGCTCTCGCGGCCACCTTCGGATGCATCCTGCCGTCCTGCATCATCGTGACCTGTATCGCCAGACTATACTTAAAATACAGAAATCTGGCACTTTTACAGGGGATCTTAAACTCCCTGCGTCCCGCGGTCGTCGCTTTGATCGCCTCTGCCGGGATCTCGATCCTCATCACCGCGTTCTGGGGCAGTCAGGCAGCGGTCGCTCTTGCGAACACAAACTGGCTTCTTGTGGCGATCTTCGCTGTCTGCGTTGTCCTGCTTCAGAAGTTTAAAATGAACCCGATCTGGGTGATGGTGCTGGCCGGAGTCATAAAGACCGTCGTTTCCCTGATCGTCAGCGTATTCTAAGGTCTGTATACCAGTACCCAAACCGTCCGTCTCCCACGGGCTGGCGTCTGGAGAGGACGAAATTCGGGAAGCCGAACATCGTTGCCATATATTTTTCACTGCTGTAATAGTGGCCCGGGACCCCTAAGAGGTATCGGGCTTTCTTTTTGTTTCCGCCGAGTTTTACGAGGATCAGGTAGCGGAAATTGTAGTAACCGTGGAGAAGAAAGCTGTTGTTTCCGTGGATCCAGCACTCCCGCGGAAGTTTTCCGATGTCCTGAGGACGGATCGTCAAAATATCACAACCGTCCTCATACTCGAAGGGCTGGATCTTTGGGTATGATTTCTTTAATTCTTCCCAGAGTTTCTCCGGATCAGCCGCCAGATCTTCAGTCTCCTGCAAATAGCGCAGGACTTCCGGATTTTCGAGTTCCGGGGAGACCATGGGGGCTGGGGCGGCATTTGTCCGCGCTGTCTGGCTGTTTTGCGGCCGGGAGGGACATGGTGCAGCCGATGCAGGGGCAGTTATCTGAGTTTGAGTCTCCGCTGATGAAGCAGACTTGGACATTACCGGCTGCCCACCCACAGGATTTTGCGTTGCATTCTTCATCGACCGCATCGGATCCTGACGCGATTCTTCTGGTTGTTCTGTTATTTCTGCCCGATCTGTCTTTTCCTCTGCCTGGTCGATCTCTTCGGTTTCCTCCGACAGGTATACCATCCCATGCTCTTCACTATTCTCTTCCTGCTTCGGCTTCTCATCCTTTTCTGCATCATCCTGCACCGTTGTCTCACCCTGTGCCGATGAAGCTTCTTCCGTCTCCTGCGCTTCATCCCGCAGCTCCGCCGCATGCGCAGTCTTTTCCTCCTGTTCCCGGCGTTCCTCCTCTTTGGCGATCTCGGCCTCGATCTCTTTTACTACTTTTGAGACTGCCTGCGGTGTCATCTCTTTTTCTGCTTCCGGCAACATCTCCGCAGTAAATTTCGGCACAGAAAGAACTGGATTCTCCCCGGTATTTCCCTCTTCTGCTGCCAGCGCGTCCTCCCAGATCGTCTTGTAGCACCGCCAGGAATTTTTCACGTCATGGACCGAGAGTCCGAAATATGTATCAAGACCTGTTCCTGTTCCTTCCACGTTCTTCGTGTCCACATTCGCACGGAATTCCCCGTTTCCGCCCCGCACGAACACATTCCCTAGAAATGTCTCGCGACCGCCTGTCCCCAAAAGGTACACTCCGATGGCGTTTCCGCCCATATAGATCCGCTTCACGTTCACATTGATCCTGCACTGCCCGTTCCGCGCCTCCAGCTTCGCGAATCCCACATTTTTTCCTTTTTGTTTTCCTTCGTACTCGTAAATATAAGAAATCAGTCTGCGATAATCTGCCATAATCAAAAACACTCCTTCTGCACTTATGTATATGCGGAAGGAGTATTCTTCATGATCATTCTATGAAATTTATCATTTGATATTTTTTATTACTTACGGATCGCGCCGGACTTCACAGCCGCCTCAGCCACACGCTTTGCGACATGCTCCGCAACGCCTTCTTCGAGGGCACCTGGGATAATGTACTCTGCGGAGAGTTTATCCGGTGTTACGAGTTCTGCGATGGCCTGGGCTGCAGCTACTTTCATATCATAGTTGATGTCTCTTGCGCCGCAGTCTAACGCGCCGCGGAAGATTCCCGGGAACGCGAGGACGTTGTTGATCTGGTTTGGAAAATCGGAGCGGCCGGTTCCCATAACCTTTACACCTGCTGCCATCGCCTCATCGTACATGATCTCCGGGTTCGGGTTTGCCATTGCGAATACGATCGGATCCTTCGCCATTGTTTTGATCATTTCCGGTTTCAGTGCGCCTGCTACGGACACACCGATAAATACGTCCGCACCGACGAGGGCATCAGCCAGTGTTCCGCGCTTATCCTCAAGGTTTGTGATATCGCAGAGCATCTTCTTGTGATCTTTAATGCCGACTCCGCGGTCTTTGTAGAGGATTCCGTTCTCATCACATGCGATGATGTTCTTTACGCCTGTCGCAAGCAACATCTTGATGATCGCGGTTCCGGCAGATCCCGGTCCGTTTAATACGACATGGATCTCATCGATCTTCTTTCCGACAACTTTTAATGCATTTAAGAGGGCTGCCGTAACGACAACAGCGGTACCGTGCTGGTCATCGTGGAATACCGGGATATCGAGCTCTTTCTCCAGGCGCGCCTCTACCTCGAAGCACTTCGGGGAAGCAATGTCTTCCAGGTTGATTCCGCCGAAGCACGGAGCGATGTATTTTACTGCTTTGATGATCTCTTCTGTGTCTGTGGTGTCAAGGCAGATCGGGAACGCGTCAACGCCGCCGAACTCTTTAAAGAGGACTGCCTTTCCTTCCATAACCGGCATAGCGGCTTCCGGTCCGATGTTTCCGAGGCCTAAAACTGCGGTTCCGTCGGAGACAACCGCTACCAGATTGCCCTTTGCGGTGTATTTGTAAACGTCTTTCTTATTATCATGGATCTTTCTGCACGGCTCCGCAACGCCTGGTGTATAGGCTGTGCTTAAGTCATCTCTCGTCTTTACCGGAACCTTGCTGACAACTTCGATCTTTCCATGATGTTCCTCATGGAGCTTTAACGCTGCTTCATTGAAATTCATTGCGCTTCCTCCTGCGAATTCGTTTTCGTTGCTGAACTGTCTTCCCGTTTCATATCCAGAATGGCTTACATTTTGCCATTTCTGACAGCCATATTCTTTCATGCTATTTCAATGTATCTTTTCCTAACAGTTCTTTATCTGCTTAATTTCGAGTTTACCACAATCACTTTAAAAAGGAAACTGCTTTTTACTGTGTTTTCCCACTCGCTCTTTCTTGGCAGAGATGCTGTATTACCACACCGCCACCGCACCGTCCGCCCGCGGCTCCGTCGCCCCACAGAGCACGCCGTTCTCATCCCGCCAGATGATCTGTCCACGGCCAAAGGTCAGGGAACTCTCCAGAACTTCCATCTCATGTCCGCGGCGCTTCAGTTCTTCCACGATCTCCGCCGGAAATGTTTTCTCCACCTGGATCTTCTTTCCGCCGACCCACTGCCATCTGGGCGCATCTAAAGTCTCTTGCGGATTCATCATGAAATCCAGCGTGTTCATGATTACCTGCACATGTCCCTGGGGCTGCATGAAACCACCCATGACGCCGAACGGCCCCACAGCTTTTCCATCCTTCATCAGAAATCCCGGAATGATCGTGTGAAGGGACTTCTTTCCCGGTCCCAGGCAGTTTTCCATGTCCTCGTCCAGGGTAAAATTTGCCCCGCGGTTCTGCAGCGCGATTCCTGTCCCCGGGATCACGATGCCGGAGCCAAATCCCATATAGTTGCTCTGGATGTAGGAGACCATGTTTCCTTCCCCGTCCGCCGTGCAGAGATAGATCGTTCCGCCGCGGAACGGATCGCCTGGCTCCGGATCTTGCGCCATTTCCCCGATCAGGGATCTCCGCTCTGCCGCGTATTCATCCGACAGAAGCGTCTCCACCGGCGCGCGCATATACTCCGGATCCGCCACATACCGGTTGCCGTCCGCGAATGCCAGCTTCATCGCCTCCAGCTGCTTGTGCACCGTGTCCACACAGCTTCGGTCCGTGAAGGAATATCCTTTCAGGATATTTAACGCCATCAGCGCGATGATTCCGTCCCCGTTCGGCGGGATCTCGCAGATATCATATCCCCGGTAATTTACATGGATCGGCTTTACCCACTCACACCAGTAGTTCTCCAAGTCCGATTTTCGGAGATAACCGCCGGTCTTTCTCGAATATGCGTCGATCTGATCCCCAAGTTCTCCCTGATAGAACGCCTTTGCGTGAGTTTTCGCGATCTTTTCTAACGTCTTCGCATGAGCTTCCGATTTCCAAATCTCTCCCGGCTGTGGGGCATGTCCGTCCCGGGCGAACGTGTCGAACCAGGGCTTAAAGCACTCGTCCTTGAGTGTCCCGGAAAATTCCTTGTATGCATTGTTCCAAAGCTTTGAGATCACCGGACTCACCGGATATCCCTCTCTCGCGTATGTAACTGCCGGCTCCATCACCTTCTCAAGCGTCAGTCGTCCAAACTTTTCCGAGAGCTCTGCCCAGGCCGAAGGAGCGCCTGGGACCATCACCGGAATCCAGCCACGCTTCGGCATCGCGGTGTATCCCTGCTTTTTTACCTTCTCTGCCGTGATCGCCATGGGCGCTCTTCCACTGGCATTGAGACCGTGAAGCTCCCCTTTCGTCCAGACCAGGGCAAAGGCATCGCTTCCGATCCCGTTGGAGGTCGGCTCCAGCACGGTCATACAGGCCGCTGTGGCGATCGCCGCGTCAATGGCATTTCCTCCCTGTTTTATGATATCAAGCCCCGCCTGTGCCGCCAGCGGCTGGCTCGTGCAGACCATGCCTTTCCGGCCGTATATCACGCTTCTTCGCGATGGATAGTCGTTTTTCAGCGTGTCAAATTTCAGCATAGTTTTCTCCTCCAGGTCTATTATTTTCTGCAAACAGGTCATCGCCTGTTCCAGCTGCGTGGATTATAGATCTATATGTCGAAATCGTACCACTTTAACGTGTTAAATGTCAATCTGTAAAAAGATAATGTACCCCAACATATTTTCATGTCACAGGCAGACTTTTCACGATCTTCTGCTTTGTCTCGTCATACAAAAACGGTGCAGGAACTTTTTCCCGCACCGCAGCTTCTACTCTAATATAAAACTCTCCACCAGCTTCTTCGTAAATTCCGCCTTTGGATGCCCGATCACATCTTCCGTCCGGCCAGTCTCCACGAATTTTCCTTCTTCCATCACCGCAATCTCATCGCAGAACCAACGGACCACATCGAGATCGTGGGAGATAAACAGGTAGCTGAGACCCAGTTTTTCCTGAAGTTCTTTTAGGAGTGTCATGACCTGTGCCTGTACGGAGACGTCGAGCATACTCGTTGGCTCGTCTAAGATCAGGATCTTTGGATCCAAAGAGAGCGCCCTGGCGATCATGATCCGCTGTGCCTCGCCTCCGCTGATCTGGTGTGGATAGCGGTCCAGAAGTTCTTCCCCGAGGTCTACCAGGTCCAAAAGCTCTTTTACACGTTTCTTTCTTCCGGCTTTGTCATACATTTTATGGATGATCATCGGCTCTTCCAAACTGTAACCGATCTTTTTGGCCGGATCTAAGGATGTTTCCGGGTGCTGGAAGATGATCTGGATCGTCCCGTCGATCTCGATGGTGCCGGAATCCGGCTTGATCAGGGAGAGCAGCATGTTGGCGATCGTGGACTTTCCACAGCCGGAATTCCCGACAATTCCGAATGTCTCCCCGTTGCTAATCGTAAAGGACACATCTTTTACCGCATCCACACGGGTCTTCCTGATGATTCCGCCCGTAAATGTCTTGCAGATATGGCTGACCTTAAGCATACAGGACACACCTCACTTTCCGTCCATCCGGAAGCTCCGCTTCCGGGACCGGCCCGTTTTTGCAGGCGTCCGCCGCATACGGACATCGCGGATAAAAACTGCAGCCGGAGTTTCCTTCGTTCTTTCTCACCGCGCGCCCGATGGGGTTCATCCCTTTCGCCGGAAGCGACGCGACCAGTCCTTTCGTGTACGGGTGAGCCGGATGTTCCAGGATCGTCCTCGTGTCCCCGACCTCCATAATACTTCCTTTATAGAGCACCATCAGCCGGTCGCAGAGCACGCCCGCCAGGGCGATATCGTGGGTGATCACGATCATTCCTTCGGTGTCCGTCTCGGAGATCTCCTTCAGTACCTGGTAGACCTGCCGTCTTAAGATGGCGTCCAGACCTTTTGTCGGCTCATCGGCGATGGCCCACTTCGGCCGGTTCATGAGTCCCATGGCGGAAATCACACGCTGGTTCATGCCGCCGCTGAGCTGAAAGGAGTAGGCGCGGCTGATCCGGTCCGGGTCAGCGAATCCAAACCGGCGCAGGAACTCATCCCGCCGGGAATTTGCGAGTTCTTTATCCTTGTTTCCATGGACAGTCATGCACTCCGTGAGCTGTTTTCCGATTCTCCGGATCGGGTTTAACGACTCCGTGGGATTCTGTGGGATCAGGGAGATCTCTTTTCCGCGGATCTCCTGCATCTCCTTTTCCGGCAGCCGGTACAGATCCATGCCCTTATACATGCAGGTTCCTTCCACCTTCGCCTGACCGGAGAGAAGTCCTAAAATGGACATGCCGAGAAGTGATTTTCCGCTGCCGCTCTCCCCGATGAGACCGGTGACACTGCCCGCCGGGAAGTACGCGTTGACACCCTCCATGGCATGTACCGTCTCGCCGCCGTCCTGGAAGGAGACGGAGAGATTCCGGATCTCAATGTCGCTTTTTTCTCCTGTTTTCCATTCTTTTCTATCTTCCATTTAATCTTCCCCATTTTCTGTGCTCTGTATCTGCTATCAGCCCCTGTACTTTGCACGCTCACGCTGCTCATAAATTTTCGTGATCCAAGCTTCCTTCAACAACGTTAAGCATTAAATTTCTCAGGCGGGCTTACAGCGGATCATTTCCCTGGCACTACATGTTCTTCATGACATCTTTCCTCACATCCAGCCGGTCACGCAGCTCATCCGCGAGAAGGTTGATGCTCAGGGAAAGCAGTAAAATACAGAGCCCCGGCGCGACGACGAGCAGCGGTTCCTGGCGGAAATACTGCCTCGCGTCGTTGATCATAACGCCCCAGTCCGGTGTCGGCGGCTGGAGTCCCAGACCCAGATAGCTCATGGATGCCACGGAGATCACGTTTCCGGCAATTCTTGTGGCAAAGAGCACGCATAAGGTTCCAAGGATATTGGGCGAAATGTGGAGAAACAGGATCCTGAGATCACTGGCTCCGATGGTCTTAAGTCCCTTGATAAAGCTCTCCTGCTTTAATTTCATGACCTCGCCACGGGCGATCCTGGAAAAACCTACCCAGGAGTTGATCACGATGGCGATCAGCATGCTCTTTACGCCCTGTCCCAGGAGACCTGCCACAGCGATCATAAGTGTCAGACCAGGAAGTCCCTGGAAGATGCTGGAGATCGTCGTGATGACTCCGTCGATCCAGCCGCCGAAATATCCCGCGAAGAGTCCAAGAGCAAAGCCGAGCAGCATGGAGAGCACCGTCGCAGCCAGTGCGAGAAGAATGGACTGTCTTCCGCCGTAGAGAACACGGCTCAGGGTGTCCCTGCCGATATTATCGGTGCCTAAAAGGTGCGCAGCCGACGGTTTCTGAAGCGCCTCTGACAGGTTCGATACCAACGGATCATAAGGCGCGAGAACCGGTGCCAGGACGCTGGTGAGAAGAATGATAAATAAGAGCACAAGACCGGTCTTCGCCTTCACGGTCAGACGGGGGGCTTTTAATTTTCTCATGATTCCACCGCCTCTCCCGCACGGATCTTTGGATCCAGCGCGATGTAGATCAGATCGATCAGGATATTTGTCAGCACATAGATGCATCCGGAGAACAGAACGTAGGCCTGCACCACATAGTAGTCTTTCGACTGCACGCCCGCGATAGCGTAGCTTCCGATTCCGGGGATCGCGAAGATCGTCTCCACGATGGACGCGCCGCCAATAATGCCCGCCATATGGTTTCCCAGGTAGGTGATGATCGGGATCAGGGCGTTTCCGAAGGCGTGGCGGATCACCGCGCGGCGGCGGCTCATGCCTTTCGCGTCAGCCACGGTCATATACTGGCGTCCGATCTCATCAAGGATCGCGCTCCGTGTCAGTCTCGCGCAGACTCCGATACTCGGGAGTGCCAGCGTGATTGCCGGGAGAATAAATCCGGAGCCGTCAGAGATTCCGCTGCTGGGCAGGATCTTCCACTGTTCGGCAAAGATAAAGATCAGGACAATGGCGATCCAGAAGCCGGGGAGGGACAGGGCCACTGTGGAAAATGTCCCCAGAACATGGTCCAGCAGCCGATCTTTTTTCACCGCCATCAGGACACCAGATCCCACGCCGAAGACGATCGTTAAGATCATGCTGAAACCGGCCAGCTTTAACGAGATCGGGATCCGCTTCGCGAGCTGGTCCATGACACTTTTATTCGTGAAAAATGAGCGGCCCAGGTCGCCGTGCACCAGACCGTCGACCCAGTTGAAATACTGGACTACCGCCGGCTGGTCCAGGCCCATTTTTGCCGCCATGGCATCATACTCCGCCTGCGTGTAGGATTCATTTCCATTTGGATTCAGCACCTGGTCCACCGGATCCCCCGGCGACATGATCCCAAGCGCAAAGGCAATGATACTGATCCCGACGAGTACCGGCAAGAGCATCAGCATTTTTTTCAGAATGTACTTTAAAAGTGCCATATGTGTTCCTTTCAAAAACAGCAGAACTGCCTTTTTCAGACAGTCCTGCCAAATTCATGTCTTATCTGCCTGACCGGCGGATATCTGACCCGCCGGATCGCTCTCAGATATTATTTTACCCAGGAAATTGTCGGAAGGCCGACACCGAAGGTCTTTCCTGCGTAGTGTGTGATCGCTTTGTTATGGATGTTAACGTTGATCTGGTAGCAGATCGGAACGCATGCGCTGTCATCGAAGAGTTCCTGCTGGATCTCATCATAGATCTTGCTGCGCTCTTCCACGTCAGCGATCGTCGGAGCTTTTGCAACGAGCTCATCGATCTTCTCGTTATAATAGTTGTAATTTAATGTCTTGTTGCTGTTTCCTTCGCTTGCGAAGTACTGCTTAAATGTGGAAGTCGGATCTGCGTTGTTGATTCCGAATACGGTGAGTGTCATGTCGTAGGTGCCTTCCTGCTGTCTCTCTTTATAGAGGGAGGAATCTACGATCTCGATGTTGATGTTGACGCCGAGTTCAGCGTAAACCTGCTTTAAATACTCTGCAACCGCCTTGCAGTTGTAGTCAGATGCAGTGCTGGAACGGATGATCATGGTCATGTCCACAGTTTTGTCGCCGAGAACCTCTTTTGCGAGGGCTTTTGCCTGCTCCATGTCATAAGTTCCCTGAATATCCAGATGGAATGTAGACTGGGTGCTCAAGAAGGAGTATGCCGGCTGTAAAAGTCCGCCATAGATCACGCTGCAGATGCTGTCGCGGTCTGTTGCGAGGTTGAATGCCTCTCTCATCCGCTTGTCCGCAAGGTACTCATTTTTATCGTTGAACATGATATACTCGGTCATATGGCTCGGAGTGCTGTCCATCTCGAAGCTGGAGTCTGTGTCGCAGAGGTTCTTTGCAGCGTCCATGGTGATCGCGCCGTTGTCCGCAAGTCCCATAACTTCACCGGATTTTAATGCGGATACACGTGTCTCTGCATCCGGGATGCAGCGGATCTTGAAGGTCTTTACCTTGCCGTTTTCACCGTAGTAATTGTCGTTTCTTTCAAGTGTCACATACTCGGACTCTACATGGTCAACGATCTTGTACGGGCCTGTACCGATCGCATAGTCGGAGATCACGCCCGTCTCCTCGTCAAAGCAGTTCGGGCTGTACATCGGGCTGCCGTAGTCGGAAAGAACGTACTCAAGTGTTGTGATCGGCTGCGTGAAGGTGAATTTTACGGTGAAATCATCGACTTTTTCCATCTTATCGAGGTTCGGGAGCGCTTTCTCGATGCTGAGTGTCGTATATGTGGAGGTGATTCCATGACCCCAGCGCTCGATGTTCTTTAAGCATACGTCAGCATCAAACTGGACACCGTCTGTAAAATACGCGTCATCCCGCAGGTTGAATGTCCACTCGGTACAGTCATCGTTGTGTTCCCAGGATTTTGCGAGCCACGGATCGATCACGCCGCCGTTGTTTGCCGTGAGCGCTTCCCATACATAAGCGCCTTCCCAACAGTAGTAAGCGTCTCCGCTTCCCTGTACAGCGTCACGCGGAGTCGCGATGACGACTTCGTCTGTCTCGTTTTTTTCTGTGTCTTCCGCTGCCTCGGCTGCTGTTGTTTCCTCCGCTGCACTTGTCGCTGCCGCTGCAGTTGTCTCTGTCTTTTCTGTCTCTGCCGCACTGTTGTTCGCGCTGTTTCCGCATCCGGAGATTACGGATGCCGCCATTGCTGCCGCTAAGAGCAGACTTACATGTTTCTTTTTCATGTTCTCCTCCATGTAGTATAAATATTGAGTTGTTTTGCCTCTCGGCCTATCCTTATCTGTAACCGACCCGGTAATTGTACAGGGCTGATGGATAGCTGTATTTTATTTATAACTTCGGAGTTGGTATGGAGATGTTCCATCTGAGAATTTTTCAAATACCGAAATGCTTATGCATCAGAAAAAGATGTCCGCTGGAATCAGCCGACATATAAACGGTACGATCAATGCCTCGTGATCTGGAAATTTTCTTCCTGTACTAGCAGTCCGGCAGGTTTCCTGACTCACAGATCATCACACAAAACCGCCTTCCCAAAGCTTTCGCGACAGTTTATCCAACTGTCCTTCTTCCTCAGTGACCGCGCTTTCGCGCATGGTCTTGTATTCCCTGCTCACAGTGACGAGATCGTACAGGTCTTCCACCTGTTTCCCTTTTACCTGCTGTCCGCCTGTTCTCATGAACTTTTTCACAGCGGCAGCAGCACCGGATGCCTCTTCGATTGTTATAGGAGATATTTTAGCATTACAGAAATTATTATGCAATAGGCTCTATAAAAAATGGGGACAGATTTTTTGATCCGTTCCCGTTTTATCCGTAATAACAGTATTTATAAGATTTTTAGCCGGTTTTTCACCCACAGAAACTACAGTTTCTGACTATGGTAGATCTCACCGTCCAGATCTTTCCAGACAACTACCCCATCCTGTAGGATCATGTAACTGTGCTCGCTCTCCGCTTTCGGAATCGACACGGAACCCGGATTCAGGTACAGGTTGCCGTCGCCGAACGATTCCCAGGCCGGGATGTGGGTGTGGCCATGAAGAAGAATGTCCCCCGGTTGAAGCGGAGGGAGCTGTTTTAAGTTAAAGTGGTGTCCATGGGTGGCGTAGATCAGGCGGTCTGCCGTCGGGATTATCGCGTAATCCGCGAGGATCGGAAATTCCAGAACCATCTGGTCTACCTCTGTATCACAGTTTCCGCGAACGCAGAAAATCCTGTTTTTCCGCTCATTTAACATTTTGATGACTTCCTTTGGGTCGTACTCTTTCGGGAGGTCATTTCTCGGTCCGTGGTATAAAATATCGCCCAGAAGCAGGAGACGGTCCGCCTGCTCCCGGTCGAATGCTTCCAGCATCTTTTTGCAGTAGTACGCGGAGCCGTGGATGTCGGACGCGACCATAAGTTTTATCATTTCAGCAAATTCCTTTCCTTTTACAGATCAGCACATCTATCTCCATGCTGCTCTTGCCTTCTTTAGATTTCATCGTTCCTGCGGTTTTTTTCAAGCACATAGACATGTTCTGTCACAGTTTTATTTAACAATTTCCACTCCAGATCCCTGTTCGTATGATGATACCGGAAGCCGCATTTTTCTGCCACGCGCTTCGATTTTTCATTCCCGTCAAAATATGCGTACCAGATTCGTTTCAGCCCCAGTTCTTCAAATCCGTACCGAATCAGCTCCTTTACCGCCTCCGGGATGATTCCCTGCCCCCAGTACGGAGTTCCCAGCCAGCAGCCGATCTCTCCCTCATCTTCTGGTACCGGCATATTGCATGCCTCGCCCACTGTAAGGCCTGCACAGCCCACCGGCTTTCCGGTACTCTTTAAAACCACCGCATACGTTCCATCCGCCGATAAAACTTCCCGGATGATCTCTCTGCTGTTCTCCACACTCGTATGCATCGGCCATCCTGCTTCCGGACCGACCTGCGGGTCTTTTGCATATTCGTAGCAGCTCTCCGCATCGCTCTCCTTCCATGGTCTTAAAATCAGGCGTTCTGTCTGTAATTCCATCTTTATTTACCTCTCTTCCATTTTTTATACAGGTGATTCTCCGTTAATACTACCAGATCACCTTCATCAATCCCCTGCTCATAAAGCCAGTCATCTTCCTGACGGATCATCCTCTCGTTTTCCTTAGCGTCTTTCAGCTGGACGAAAACTGTTCTCTTTGCCCCTACAGGGCGTTCCTCACAGCCGTAGTCATCCTCCTGAATCTGGAGAATGATGTATTCCTGTTCGTTTTTCATTTTACACACTTCCCTCATAATCTGGCTTTTCACTTAACTTTTTTATAAAACAATATTTTCCTTTTCCATGCCCTTTGACCGTTTCAATGATCTCTGCGCTTATCAATAACTTTATTACTTCTGATGCTCTGGTTGCTTTTAATCCTGTCAACAGCATTATATCTTTTCTTCCAAACATGTCTTCTGTTCCGTATGCTTCATATATGCGTAGGATATGGTCCATTGTTTTATCGGACAAGCCAGGAATCATTTTTTCAAGCGGTTTACGAATGTCCGCTTTTATACTCTCATCGTTCGCTTTTGGAGGAATCACAAACTTTCCGCTGATATGCATGACCCGATTATGCAGTTCATTTTCTTCATTCAATAACAGATTTCGCAGAAATAGCTCTAAATACTCTGTTGTTTCATGAATCCCGATTTTAAAATTATTATAATTTGCCCGCACCAATGCATTTCTAAAATACCATGCATTCTCAGCAAATATATCATTGGTGGCATCAAATCCCAGCGTTCTTAAATACTTGATAAAAAATACTGCCGTCGTTCTGGTATTTCCTTCCTCAAAAATATGGATTTGCCATAACCTTGAGACAAACACTGCCAGATGATGAATTATTTCATTGATCGACAGACCTTTATAGCTGAATGATCTTTCTTCGGAGAAGTCATATTCCAACGTATCACGGAGTTCAGATGCATTTCCATAAAGAACTGTTTCTCCATCTAATACCCACTCTTTTTTTGTGATGTTATAATCCCTGATCTTTCCGGCGTGTCTGTAGATTCCAGTAAATAGTTTTTTATGAATCGAGATATACTCATTTGGAGTAAAACTAAAACCCGTTTCTGACAAGACCTTTACGATCCGGACAGAAACCTTATCCGCTTCCTCCGTTCTGTCTCCAGGATCCTGTTTTGGGTTTTTTTCATAGTAGCTATTTAAAAGCGAATTTGCCTCATCAATTGAAATATCACCTTCGATATTCCGAATCGCAGTATTGATCAGATATTTTGACGTTTTCAGCCCATCTACTGCCTGCAGCCCAATTGCTGTCTGCCATGCATAGCCTTTTTCACGCTTATTCGGCTCTGATTCTCTTATATATTCTTTGAAAGGATCCTGATTCATTTTCATCTCCCAACTAATTACAGTGTAGGCATTTTTTCGTTAATAACGCTACCGTCTCCACATGCCCTGACATTCCGAACATGTCAACGGTTCTGACGCGTTTTACAGCGTAACCGTTCTCCCCGAAATATTTCACATCTCTTGCCAACGTCGAGGAATCACAGCTCACATAAACGACTTTCTCCGGTGCCATCTTTACGATCGTCTCAAGGCAGAGCTCATCACAGCCTTTTCTTGGCGGGTCGACAACGATCACATCGGCTTTGATATGATTTTTTTCATACTGTTCCGGAAGAACCTCTTCGGCTTTGCCGACGAAGAATTCTACATTGTCAAGGCCGTTGCGCTTCGCATTTTCCCTCGCATCCTCGATCGCTGCCGGAATGATCTCGACACCGCAGACTTTTCCGGCTTTCTGGGCGAGGAAAGAAGAGATGGTTCCGATTCCACAGTAGAGATCCCAGACGGTCTCACCGCCGTTTAAATCAGCGAATTCCAGAGCTGTTCCGTAGAGACGTTCTGTCTGGACCGGGTTTACCTGATAGAACGATAGCGGAGAAATCCGATATTCGATGTTTCCGATCTTATCCGTGATATAACCCGGCCCGTAGAGATTTTTGATCTCGGTTCCCAGGATCACGTTTGTCTTTTCCATATTGAAGGACAGGGAGATACTGTCCGCGCCGGCTTCACGCATCCGCCCGATGAACTCTTTCTCATGGGGCAGTTTCTTTCCGTTGATCACGAGACATACCATATGTTCACCGCTGGCGAAACCTTTTCTTAAGAGAACATGGCGCACAAGTCCCTTGTGGTTTGCCTCATCATAAGGTTCCACACCAAAATCTTCCATGAATTTTAACACTGCCGCCAGATAATCTTTATTTTCCGCACATCCAAGCAGGCAGTCCAGCTCCGGTACCGGGATCAGGGAGTGGGTCCGTCCGGCAAAGAATCCAGCCGTCGGTTTTCCGTCTTTTCCGCGGCCGATCGGGTACTGCGCTTTGTTGCGGTATCTCCACGGGTCTTCCATTCCAATGATCGGTTCCATGACGACCGCGTCCGGCACTCCCGCTGCCTGTTCCGCCTCTTCCGGCAAGAACAGGTTTTCCATGCCGCCGATGCGTTTTAAATGATTGTACACTTTCTTTTCCTTGAATTTTAACTGCTCTTTATAGTCCAGTTCCTGAAGCTGGCATCCGCCGCAGGCTCTCGCCACCGGACATTTCGCCTCCACGCGGCCTTTTGCCGGGGTGATGACGCGCACAAGACGGGCAAAGCCGTAATTTTTTTTCATTTTCATGGCTGACGCCTCGATCGTATCCCCGATCAGGGCATCCTTCACGAACCAGATATATCCGTCCACGCGGCCGATACCTGCACCGTCCTCCCCCATATCCTCGATGGTCACTGTAAATTTATCGTTCTTCTTGATTTCCATAATTCGTTCCTTCTATAATAAATATTGTGATTTTCTAAGTTTTCTTAAGTATACAGGAATTCCTCTCGCATTTGCAACCCCTCAACACATAAACAGAACGAAAAAACCGACTTTCCATGCCCCGCAGAGAATCTGTGGAACCGGAAAGCCGGTCTCTATTCATCAAATATATAATTTACACATTATGTAAACCGCAATTTATGCTCTCGCCTCAGAACCTGCCTTCTTGTTTAACAGCTCCTTACCGGATGTGACAACGATGATCACACCGAGAACCATAAGAAGAATCGCAACGATCAGCTGAAGTCCTTCAACCATAAATACTGCGGTACCTGCGCTGAATGCGTTTACAAGAGCAAGCGTTCTCTGAACCAGTGCTGTGAAGGTTACGCAGAGCATGATCACGCACGGTACGATCAGGGTCTTGTTCTGTCTGCCTGTTACCTTTAAGAATACGCAGAGTGTGATCAGAACAAGTGCACTTAACAGCTGGTTTGCGCTTCCGAATAACGGCCAGATGTTGGAGTAACCGACTCTTGTAAGGATATAGCCGAATGCAAGTGTGATGATCGTGGATACATATTTGTTGCAGAGGAATTTTCTCCAACCCTCCGCATTCTCCATATCGTCTACGGAGAAAAGCTCCTGGAAGGACATACGTCCGATACGTGCTACTGCATCAAGGCTTGTAAGAGCAAGAGCGGATACACACATGGTCATGAAGCACTGTGCAACATAGATCGGAAGACCGAACATCTCAAGAAGTCCAGCAACGCCGGAGGAGAAGATCTGGAACGGAGTTCCTACTGCTGCGGTACCGTCAGCGGCTGCGGCGGCGCCTGCTACACAGAGTGCAAGTACGGCTAAGAGGCTCTCGAGAACCATTGCGCCGTAACCAACTTTTAACATATCGTTCTCGTTCTCAACGGTCTTGGAGGAAGTACCGGAGGAAACGAGGCTGTGGAAACCGGAAACGGCTCCGCAGGCTACGGTTACGAAAAGGATCGGGAACATGTTTCCGAGCTTCTCATTTGTGAAGCCTGTGTACATCGGAAGGTTCATGTTCGGATGCGCAACAACAATACCGACAACAGCGCCGAGGATCATTCCTGCAAACATGAATGTTGTCATGTAGTCACGCGGCTGCTTTAAGAGCCACATCGGAAGAACAGATGCAAAGAAGATATACGCAAATGTGAATCCTGTCCATGCGTCCTTACCGCCGATTAACGGAAATGCCATACCGATTGCAAGAGATGCAACCGTGCATGCAAGTCCTACGAAGAACTCGCTCTTGCCTTCAAGGTTGAGCTTCTTCTGAAGAACACCGAAAACCATCGCAAATACGATAAATGCAATGGAAATGGAGCCTGCGGCGCCGTTTGTCTGAGCCGCTGCTGCCAGCTCTGTAACGCCATCCTTAACCGTATAAGCATTGAATGTGCCTGCAACCATGTCAGCAAAGGCTGCGATAACAATCAAGGTAAATAACCAACAGAAGATCAGGAATAACCGCTTACCTGTCTTGCCGATGTACTTCTCGATCAGGAGTCCCATGGACTTACCTTCGTTCTTTACGCTTGCGTAAAGAGCGCCGAAGTCTGTGACCGCTCCGAAGAAGACACCACCGACAAGGATCCAGAGAAGAACCGGAACCCAGCCGAATGCAGCCGCCTGGATGGCACCCGTTACAGGACCGGCACCTGCGATAGAGGAAAACTGGTGTGAGAAAACGATCCAGCCGTTTGTAGGTACATAATCCTGTCCATCTTCATGTGTATAGGCAGGTGTCTTTGCCTTCGGGTCGATACCCCAGGTCTTTGCCAGCCAGCGTCCGTATACCATATATCCGCATAACAGACACACAGCTGAGATGAGAACGATTACTAATGTGTTCATGTCATTTCGCTCCTTTGTAAATTCATTTCGTCATACCGGAATGTCGCGAATTCCGGTCCCTATTGTCCATCCATATTCAAAAGGGGGTGAAAAAACAAAAACCCCCCGTCTCCATAGGGATCGCTCCCTTAGAAGACGAAGGATCTAACATTCTCCGCGTTACCACTTCTGTTGCCGGAAAACCGGCCTCTCAGTCCCATCCTCCTCAAGTATCTGCTGTACTCTCAGATGAATCGGTCCCCTTTTAACGGTGGGGTTTCCGTCCGGAATTACTAAAATGAGCTGTTCATCCCGGCTGCTTCCAGGTGATAACCTTCTAATTTCTTATCTGCCTCGCACCGACCGGCAGCTCTCTGAATAAGATCCTGTTAGAAAGTCCTGTCCCGTTCATCGCATTTGAATATGAACAACACTCATTTTAGTCACAAAAGTGATTTTGTCAACCGTTATTTTTTGATCTTTGCGGTTTCTTATCAGTGCAAAGCGCACATATATCTTTTACACACGGACATTTTGTGTCATCTGTCTTTCCATGACAAATTATTATCAAAATTATGCACGATTTATGATCCGTCGCGGGTCAATTTTTCTACATACTAGTTTTCACTCGTCCGGCGGACATTCGTCTCCATGAAGCGGTTGTAGCCGAGCCAGCCCATGTTGTCCCCGGCACCTCTTAAGATCTCTGTCATGGTCTCCATTTTCGCGTCCGCGTTGTCCGCAAGATTTAATGCCATCGCCTCGATCAGGGCTGGTTTCTTCGGGGAACCGTACTCAAGCTCACCGTGATGTGCAAGAATGCAGTGGATCAGCTCACTCTCCAGCTTTTTCGGGAATCCCGGCATCGTGTCGATCCGCTCTTTTACCATCTGGGAGCCGATGATGATGTGGCCGAGAAGCTGTCCGTCATCTGTGTAGTCATTCTCCGGGAACGCGGAAAGTTCTTTTGTCTTTCCGATATCATGGAACATCGCTGCCGTCAAGAGCAGGTCGCGGTTCAGCACCGGGTACTGTTTACTGAAGTAATCGCACATTTTTACAACACTTAAGGTATGTTCTAAAAGTCCGCCGACGAAGCCGTGATGAACGCTCTTTGCCGCGGAATGGAAGGAGAACGCTTTCATGAACTCCGGGTCGTTGAAATAGCCGGATGCCAGCTTTCTTAAGTACTCGTTCTTGATGGTTGTGATGTACTGGGTGAGCTCATGCTGCATCGTCGGGATGTCCTTTGTGGTCACCGGGAGATAATCTGCCGGATGGTACTCGCCCTCATCCGCCTTGCGGATCCGTTTTACATTTAACTGGTTTTGTCCCTGGAACAGAGTCACGTCCGCGTCAACATACACGTAATCCAGTGCGCAAAACTCGTTGATTCCCGGAGAGTTTAACTCCCAGATCTTCGCGTCAACAGTTCCTGTTTTATCCTGCAGTACAAGAGAACCGTACTCTTTTCCATTCTTTGTGAGCGCGATCTGTTTTGTCTTGCACAGGTATACATCCGAAATGTGGTTTCCTTCCCGGAATGTTTCAATAAATCTCATAATCTCTCCTTCTATTCATTGCGTCGACAGACGTTTTCTGTCTTTACATCTAGCGTTTCAGTTTTAAGGCTGAAACGTTATTATTGGACTAGATAACTGTTCAGTAAGTCTGAGCAGTTACAAGCCAGGCAGTAATAACTACCTGGCTCCAATCGTCACTTGATACTCTATCTCTTTATATTCATCAATAGACTTCCGTTTTACCGTAACTTTTACAGAATCTCCGGTCTTCGTGTCCTCCAGCCGGTTCTGGAAGTCCCGGATCGTCTGGATCTCCGTGTCCCTGATCTTTGTCAGGATATCACCGTTCTGGATCCCCACGTTGTAGGCAGGTCCATCTGCAATGGAATCTGTTATATATACTCCGCTGGGGATTCCGCTCTCCATCATCACGGAGGTCACATCCTGTCCCCGGATTCCGAAATACGGGGCGGACTGTCCGTTTGTGAGCTTCTGGAGCACGCCCTTGTACTCCGAGATCGGTATCGCCATCGTCTTATCTTCCGTCTGTCCATTATCACCGGACTGATAAGTGTCGGTTGCCCAGCCCACTAGCTGGCCGGAAAGATTTAAGAGGAATGTTCCCTCGTCTGCATGGCTCTCAAACTCGGTATACAGGATACGCGTCTGACCATCCACTGCCTGGACTCCCTTTGCCACATAGGCAATCAGCCCCTGCTTGACGGAATGGACATGTCCGGAGGGACTTCCCACCGCGAGGACCATGTCCCCGGTACGGACGGAATAGGAGTTTCCGAGTTCCACCGCCTTCATCCAGTTTACGGTCTGCTCTTCAATATCAGAGATCTTCGCACTGACAACTGCCATCTTGGAGGTGATGTCCTGGGATTTCAGTTCTACTGCCGCCGTGGATCCGTCCCCAAAGGTCACCCGCAGGGAGTCGGCTCCAGCCACCGCGCTTTGTCCTGTCAGAATCAGCGCCTCGCTGGAATTCACCGCGATGATGATTCCCGCATACTGTCCTGTCGTCTCAATAGGGTTATCAAACCAGTCCACGTCGTTTTTCACTGCGGAAACTGTCACGATACTCTTCTCGGATTCCAGGTAGATGTTCCGGAACGCGTCGTTTAACTCGGTGAGGTTTTTCGTCGTCCATGGGAACTTTTCCATGGCGTCCCCAACGATCTTATCCACCTCATCCTTCAGATCTTCCGCGCGGATCCCCTCTCCTGTGGTCTCCGCCATGGTCTCCACCGGTGTCGGCTCGCCAGATGGATCCTGGTCCCGTTCGATCGTGATCGGTGCGGAGGTCACCGGCTGCTCTTTACCCAGAAGCTTTTTCGCTGTCGGCAGTGATGCCACAAAGCTCACCGCAGCAACTCCACCGAAAACGGCCGCAAAAAGAACATAGCACAGGATCCGGCCCGCGGCCCTGCGCTTATCGATCGGAGGTTTTACGACCTTTTCCCTCATAAATTTTTTCTCGTTAGGTGTATCTGACATGAAAAAAGTCTCCTTTTCATATCTTACAGCAGCCCTTACTCCTGCTGCTACAGGCAAATATCCATCAAAATATGATTCCATTTGCGGATTCTTTGCGTTTAGCCTATCTTCTTTTCATTATAATTTTTTTCCTCTTATTATGCAACAAAAAAATGGTGTATACAAGTTTCTCCGTACCATTCGATAACCTTTTCCACAGGCTCTTCCTCCCAAATCTGACACCTCCACCGTAAGAAAAAATCTCTATGATATTTAACACGTTTGTGTTATACTTTTTCTGTGCAGGCAGGCATCTTTACTGAAAATCTCCGCATGTTTCATACCGCGGAATGTCTGCGTATTGAAAGGAAAAAAGGATCGACCTATGAATCAGAAAGTATTAAAAACACTTGAATATTATAAAATTATTGACCGTCTGACCGACTGTGCGGCGTCTGAACCGGGAAAGAAGATGTGCCGGGAGCTGACACCGTCCTCGAATTTCAACGAGATCGTCCAGACCCAGACCGAGACCGCCGATGCGGTGACCCGTGTCCGCCAGAAAGGAAGTCTCTCCTTAGCCGGAGTCCGTGATGTACGGGATTCCTTAAAACGTCTGGAGATCGGCAGCTCCTTAAGCATCATGGAGCTTCTCTCCGTCAGCGGACTTTTGACCTGTGCAGCCCGCGCAAAGAATTATGGACGCCATCCGGAAAATATGGAACTTCCTGATGACTCTCTCGATGAGATGTTCCGCACTCTGGAACCACTGACGAATGTGAACAGTGAGATCACCCGCTGTATTCTCGGTGAGGATGAGATCGCCGATGATGCAAGCCCGGGACTCCACCACGTCCGCCGCCAGATGAAGATCACGGCAGATAAAGTCCACACCCAGTTGAACTCCATCCTAAACTCCAGCCGGACCATGCTGCAGGATGCCGTTATCACCATGCGTGACGGACGTTACTGCCTCCCGGTCCGCGCCGAGTATAAGAGCCAGTTTGCCGGAATGGTCCATGACCAGTCGGCCACTGGATCCACACTCTTTATCGAGCCGATGGCGATCATCAAGCTAAACAACGAACTCCGTGAACTGGAATTAAAGGAGCAGAAAGAGATCGAGATGATCTTAGCTGCCTTAAGCACCGAGCTCGTCCCGTATATCGAGCCGATCACAACGGATTTTGAGATCCTCACAAAGCTGGATTTCATCTTCGCGAAGGCTGCTCTCTCAAGAATCTATAACTGTTCCATGCCGAAGTTTAACCGAAAAGGTTATATCCATATCAAGGATGGCCGCCATCCACTCCTTGACCCAAAAAAGGTCGTTCCGATCAATATCTGGATGGGAAAAGATTTCGATCTGCTGATCGTAACAGGACCGAATACCGGCGGTAAGACCGTATCCTTAAAGACGGTCGGTCTGTTTACCCTGATGGGACAATCCGGTCTGCAGATCCCGGCGTTTGACGGATCCGAGCTTTCCGTTTTTGACGAGGTATTCGCGGATATCGGTGATGAGCAGAGCATCGAGCAGAGCTTAAGTACCTTCTCCGCCCACATGACAAATATCGTTAAGATCCTAAATCAGGCAGACAGCCGGTCTCTCTGCCTTTTCGATGAGCTTTGTGCCGGAACGGACCCCACCGAGGGCGCTGCTTTAGCGATCTCTATCCTGTCCTTCCTTCACAATATGAAGTGCCGGACCATGGCGACCACCCACTACAGCGAATTGAAAGTATTCGCCCTGTCAACGCCGGGTGTTGAGAACGCCTGCTGTGAGTTTAATGTTGAAACACTGCGTCCGACTTATAAGCTTTTGATCGGTATTCCCGGAAAGAGCAACGCATTCGCGATCTCCAGACAGTTAGGTCTGCCGGATTACATCATCGATGATGCGAAGACCCATCTGGAATCCAATGATGAGGCATTTGAGGATCTGCTTGCGAACTTAGAGCAGAGCCGCGTGACCATCGAAAAAGAGCGGGAGGAGATCGCAAGCTACAAGGAAGAGATCTCCCGTTTAAAGAAGAATATCGAGCAGAAGGAAGAGCGGCTTGATGAGCGGAAAGAAAAGCTCTTAAAGAATGCCAACGAGGAAGCCCAGCGGATCTTACGCGAGGCGAAGGAGACCGCGGACCAGACGATCCGGAATATCAACAAGCTTGCCGCAAGCTCCGGTGTCGGAAAAGAGCTGGAAGCTGAGAGAACAAAGCTCCGTGAAAAGCTGGATAAAGTCGATAAAAGCTTAAGTCTGAAGAACAATAAGGGGCCGAAAAAGACGATCTCACCGAAGAAATTAAAGATCGGTGACGGTGTTAAAGTCCTCACAATGAACTTAAAGGGAACGGTCAGCACACTGCCGAACGCAAAAGGCGATCTCTATGTGCAGATGGGAATCCTGCGCTCCCTTGTAAATATCAAAGATCTGGAACTTTTAGACGAGGCGTCCGTATCCGGACCGGGCCTCGATCCGGCTGCCCTGAAGCGGAACAACACCGGAAGCGGAAAGATCAAAATGGCAAAATCCTTCTCCGTCTCCCCGGAGGTCAATCTCATCGGAATGACAACGGACGAGGCAATGCCTGTCCTTGACAAGTATCTGGACGATGCTTATCTCGCCCATCTTCCGCAGGTCCGTGTCGTGCATGGACGCGGAACAGGTGCGCTGCGGGCTGCGGTTCATAAGCATTTGAAGAAGCTTAAATATGTGAAGGAATTCCGACTTGGTGAGTTTGGGGAAGGCGATACGGGAGTTACGATCGTAACCTTCAAGTAACTTTCAATTAGGAACTGCGTCGGATTTTGTCTGAACAGTACTATTTTAAAGTTATGTTAACCGCAAAGGTTTCAATTTTACCCATCATCCTATAGGAAATAGAAACCTGCCCTGATTTACAGGCAAAAAACGAAATTTTTACGATAAATTTTAGAAGGAGGAGACCTCCATGGTCGATAAACAGAGAATTCTCATCGTCGACGATGACGAGAATATTGCAGAGTTAATTTCCCTGTACCTGATGAAAGAATGTTATGATACAAAGATCGTCGGGGACGGAGAATCCGCATTGAAGGAGGTTCCGGTCTTTAAGCCGAACCTGATCCTTCTCGACCTGATGCTGCCGGGCATGGATGGCTATCAGGTCTGCCGGGAGATCCGCACGACCTCTCAGGTACCGATCATCATGCTGTCCGCAAAGGGCGAGGTCTTCGACAAAGTTTTAGGTCTGGAGCTCGGTGCCGATGACTATATGATCAAGCCCTTCGATTCAAAAGAACTTGTCGCCAGAGTCAAGGCTGTTCTCCGCCGCTATCAGGCGGCCCCGGTCAGTATGTCCGCTGCGACAAAACAGCAGGGAGAATATGTGGAGTATCCGAATCTCATCGTCAACCTGACGAACTATTCCGTCCTCTACAAAGGCCACTCTGTGGATATGCCGCCGAAGGAGCTGGAACTTTTATACTTCCTTGCCTCCTCTCCGAATCAGGTCTTTACCCGAGAACAGCTGTTGGATCATATCTGGGGCTATGAGTATATCGGTGACACCCGGACTGTTGATGTCCACATCAAACGTCTTCGCGAGAAGATCCGCGACGACGAGAACTGGGCGCTGTCCACTGTCTGGGGAATCGGTTATAAATTTGAGGTAAGACGATGACCCGTTCTCTTTATACCAAGTTTCTTCTCGGCTATCTGGTGTTTGGTCTTCTCGGTTTCATTTTCATCGCGACCATGTCCTCGGAGATCACCTACCAGTATCTCTTAGAAGAAAAGTCTGAATCGCTCTACGATGAGGCGAATCTTCTCGCCTCCACCTACAGCGATATCTATCAGGGCAAAAATATCAGTCTGTCCACGGCAAACCCGCAGCTGCAGGCCGTTGCCACCTACTTAAAGGCACAGGCCTGGGTCATCAACCAGAAAGGCAGCGTTGTTGCGGAGACTGCCCCAGCCTCCCATATCGGCACCGCCATCGATGGTTTTGATCCCACCGTGGCGGGAAACCGCTCGTATATGACCGGCAGATTTTTCGGCATGTTTGATAAAGACATGCTGTCCGTCATTGCGCCGATCACAGGAAATTTCAATACGTATGGATACGTGGTGATTCATATGCCCATCGAACAGATCGTACATGGGAAAGACCGTATCCTGAACATTGTATACATTACAGCGCTGGTGGTTTTCATCCTGTCCCTGATCATTCTTCTCGTGTTCACAAAGACCGTATATGTCCCGTTAAAGAAGATCACCGCGGGTGCGAAGGAATACGCGGCAGGAAACTTAAGTCATACGATCAATGTAACTTCTGCCGATGAGATGGGATATCTTGCCAACACCTTAAATTATATGTCCAGTGAATTAAATAAGATGGAGGAATATCAGCATTCCTTTATCGCCAACGTCTCCCACGACTTCCGCTCCCCGCTGACATCCATCAAGGGGTATCTGGAAGCGATCAAAGACGGAACGATCCCACCGGAATTATACGATAAGTATCTCGGTATCCTGATCTCTGAGACAGAGCGTTTAAACAAACTCACTCAGGGCATGCTGACGCTGAACTCTCTCGACAGCAAGGGATTCCTGACACGGAGCAACTTCGATATCAATCGTGTTATTAAAGATACCGCAGCAACCTTCGAGGGAACCTGCAATGCAAAGGATATCGTTCTCGATCTCACCTTCGCTGCGGATATCCAGATGGTGTATGCGGATCTCGGTAAGATCCAGCAGGTGCTCTACAATCTGATCGACAACGCCATCAAATTCAGCCGTGAGAATTCCGTGATCTATATCCAGACTTCGCTGAAGTACGAGAAAGTCTTTGTTTCCGTGAAGGATACGGGAATCGGTATTCCGAAGGAAAGTATCAAGAAGATCTGGGATCGCTTCTATAAGTCGGATCTCTCCAGAGGAAAAGATAAGAAGGGAACAGGACTCGGACTGGCGATCGTAAAAGAGATCATACAGGCACACGGGGAAAATATTGATGTGATCAGCACCCAGGGGGTCGGGTCGGAATTTATCTTTACGCTGCCGAAGGCGACAGCACTGTAATACAGCCAAATATCCGGACACAGAAGTCTCTATTCTGTGTCCGTTTTTTGTTGCTCGCCCCTCGCGCGGTCGTTTGCGACAATCTATATTTTCCCACAGTGCACAAAAAATCTCTGTCTGGACGCACCTCGGCGTGTCCGGACAGAGATTTTTATTTCTGTCGATTCTTCCGTTTTCTTAGATTTCTTTCATCTTCGTCCCGATCGCATGAACAACCACCTTCATGCTTTGTTATTTTTATGATCGGCCGGACATCATATCAAGTCCTGTCATTGCCAGCACTTTTACTGCTGCAGTGAGAGCACGTCTTCCTGCTTCTCCTCCAGCAGCGTCCGCAAATGCTGCTGTATGGGTTCCCAAGCCTTCGCCCACACCGATATAAAACTGGGCAGCCGGAAGTGCCTGAGTCACATTTCCCACATCCGTGGAACCGATTCCCTGAGTCAGATCACGGGGGATATGATGTTCTCCAATGAAATCCATGTTCTTTTCCACTGCTGTCACAAGTTCCCTGTTGTTGCGGACATCTTTTATCAGATAGCCATTCTGCTGAATTTCCACATCTACACCGGCGCAGATGGCTGCGCCTTTCGCGCACCGGTCTATCACGGAGATCACATCTTTCAGGTACTCCGCATCCAGCGCCCTGATATTGAATCTGCAGACTGCTCTCTCCGGAACAATATTCACAACGGTTCCGCCTTCCACGATAATTCCGTGAACCCTCGTATAATCCTTAAAATGAAGTCTCTGGGAATCTACCGCATGGAACATCTGGAGAACTCCGTTTAACGCACTTGCCCCCATCCACGGACATGCTGCGGTATGTGCCGGTTTGCCGGTGAAGGTATAGGTCTTATTTACGGCTGCAAATGAGATGTCATCTGCCATGGACATATCACTCGGATGCATGATCAGTGCCATATCCACATCGTCGAAAATTCCTTCGTCCAGCATCGTGATCTTTCCGCTTCCGTTTTCCTCTGCCGGTGTTCCAAGAACCTTCAGGGTTCCTCCGATCCCATATTTTTCCATGATCTCTTTTAATATCACACCGGCTCCGGCTCCGCTGGTGCCGATCAGATTGTGACCGCATGCATGTCCAATTTCAGGAAGAGCGTCGTACTCGCACATAAAGGCAAAGGTCATTCCTGGCTTTCCGCTCCGGTATTCTGCCACAAATGCGGTCTCCAGAGAGCCGGCTCCCCTCTGTACTTTAAAGCCATGCTTTTCCAGCAACCCGCACAGCTGATCCTGCGCCAGCATTTCATGGTATGCCAGCTCCGGATGAGCAAATATGTATGCACTGACCGCCTCAAACTCATCCCGGTATTTCTCCGCCAATGTTTCAATCTCGTGCTTTACCTGTGTAAGCTCCATTGTCATTTCCTCCTGTTATTCCCGACATTATATCCATTATTATACCGCGGTTGCTCCTGCTTTCTCAAGCACTGATCACATAAATTTCCCACTCTGGCACAGATGGGAACCTTCCTTTTCGTCCATTGAATCCCCCTGCGTTTCATGATAAAATATAATTATCTGACCAATCATTTCTAACTGCTCGAGAGGAGGACACAACTATGAATTCTATTTCTATCACCTGGAATGGTCATTCCTGTTTTACCGTTGAAAAAGATGGATTTTCCATTGTTTTTGATCCATATGGCCCAAATACGGTACCGGGACTCGCTCCGCTTTCCCTCACCGCAGACATGATACTCTGCAGCCACGAACATGGTGACCACGGTTACACGGACGCAGTGACCTTAAAGCACAGCGGGACAAAGAACCCGTTTTCCATCACGAAGATCGACACCTGGCATGACCCGGAACAGGGAGCCCTCCGTGGAGCGAACCGGATCCACATTTTAGAATCAGATGGACTTAAAATTGCCCATATGGGTGACATCGGGTGTCCTCTTACCAGAGAACAAAAGGATCTGTTAAAGCATCTCGACGCGATCCTGATCCCTGTGGGCGGTTATTATACGATCGATGCGGTCCAGGCGAAGGCTGTGGTGGATGACCTCGCGCCCCGCGTTGTGATCCCGATGCACTACCGTTCTGACCATTTCGGCTATCCGGTGATCGGACGTCTTGAGGAATTTACAGGACTCTGCCGGAATGTGGTGGAGTACGACTCCAACACACTGGTGCTGACGGCTGAGACGAGACCGCAAACGGCGGTTTTGAAGCTGAAATAAGCAGATAAGTTCCATTTTTGCTGCAGTTTTCCGTGATGATCCGACCGGCGGTGTAAAAATACAGCTGTCATGTCCGCTCAAATACAGAGTTTAACTGCAGCAATTTTTATGTCCTTTTCCCGGCGCTGGAGAGTACTATAATTTTATAACTTTAAGTTATGTGCCATATCAATACGTGCCATTTTATTTATGCCTGATCCTATGCTATAATGAGGGAATGAAAGAATTCATGAACTGTTACGGCGGCTGACGGTCTATATCTTCGCAGCTGTCTTTTAATATTTCTTAGATAAGAAAGGAACATATAAAGTCATGGCAAAAGGAACGATCTTTAAATTTCATAATGACCTTGATACCGATCAGATCATTGCATCCCAATATCTGCTCTTACCGAATCTGGAAGAGATGAAAGAGCACACATTCGAGTCTCTCGACCCGGATTTCCCCAAAAAAGTAAAACCGGGCGATTTTGTTGTCGGCGGCGAGAACTTTGGCTGCGGTTCTTCCAGAGAACAGGCACCGGGCGTTTTAAAAGCCCTCGGCGTACAGGCCGTCGTTGCAAAATCCTTCGCAAGGATTTTCTATAGAAATGCGATCAATATCGGACTTCCGGTTATCGTCTGTAAAGACCTGCCGGATGATGTAAAGACCGGCGATACCATGGAACTTTCCATGTCCGACGGAACTGCTCATGCAAATGGAAAGACATATTCCTGCACAAAGCTGCCGGAATACATGCAGAACATCTTAAATCAGGGCGGACTGATCGCTTCTTTAAACCGTGAGGAGGAGTAGGACAATGGGAATGACAATCGCAGAAAAGATCATCGCAGCGGCAGCCGGTGTTGACTACGTAAAACCGGGAGATATCCATACCGTAACATTAGACCGTATGATGAGCAACGACGGAACCACACATCTGACCGTTGACATGTACCGCAATAAATTAAAACATCCGCACATCGCGGACACAAAAAAGATGGTATTCATTGTAGACCACAATGTCCCGTCTGACTGTCCGAAGACAGCGGCGTCCCAGAAGAAGATGCGCGACTTCGCGAAGGAAAACAACATCGATTTCTGGGAAGGAAAGGGCGTCTGCCACCAGATCATGATGGAGAATTATGTCTGCCCGGGTGAACTGATCTTCGGCGCTGACAGCCACACATGTTCCTACGGCGCTCTCGGCGCCTTCGGTACCGGAGTTGGATGTACAGACCTCCTCTACGGCATGGTGACAGGAAAATCCTGGGTTCTTGTTCCGGAGACTGTAAAATTCAACCTCGTCGGAAAGCTGCCGGAAGGCGTTTACGCGAGAGACCTGATCTTGACCATCATCGGCACCATCGGCGCAAACGGCTGCAACTACCAGGTTATGGAGTTCACCGGCGAAGGCGCTAAGACATTAAGCATCAGCGAGCGTATGGTCCTCTGCAACATGGCTGTCGAGGCAGGTGCAAAGACCGGTATCTTCGAGCCGGACGAGAAAGCCATCGAATACCTGGAAGCTCACGGAAGAAAGCCGAAGGCACTCTTCACAAGCGACCCGGACGCAGTCTACGCAAGAGAATATACCTTTGACCTCTCCAAGATCCGGCCGGTAGTGGCGAAACCGGACTTCGTTGACAACCTGGTTCCGGCTGAGGAAGTCCGCGGCGTGAAGATCGACGAGGCATTCTTAGGTTCCTGCAACAACGGACGTATCGAGGATCTCCGCGTTGGCGCTTCCCTCTTAAAGGGCAGACATGTTGCAGAAAAGGTTCGTTTTCTTGTCGTTCCGGCAAGTCAGACCGTTTATCTTCAGGCATTGAAGGAAGGGCTGATCGACACCTTTATTGAGGGCGGCGCGATCGTCATGAACCCGAACTGCAGCGTATGCTGGGGAAGCTGCCAGGGCGTGATCGGCGAGAACGAAGTCCTGATCAGTACTGGTACAAGAAACTTCAAGGGCCGCGCAGGTCATCCGAGCTCCAAGGTATATCTTGGATCCGCTGCGACGGTTACGGCATCTGCTATTAAGGGCGAAATTGCATTAGCGAGTGATTTATAATCTGCACCGATTTGTAAAGACTATTTTCACTTCTGCCTGTACTTTTATACAGGCAGAAGTGTCGTTCCACCAGTAATGCCCCTATACATAGAATAAATGTAACCATTCAGTACCTTCATAGTTACGTGCAAAAATCCATTCCAGATTAGCTTCGCTGATGGGATTTTTGCCTTCCAGCCTATGTTTTCTTACGGTCAGCGCAGCAAGTGCGCAGACCTACTGAACAGTTACGGATAAATTACTTATTGGTATTTGCCAGAATGATACGGCAATATGCATTTTTGAATATGATCACTATATTTGTATAGAAATCGAGGATATTTACATGGAAAAAATGACTGGAAAGGTCTGGGTTCTGGGCGATGACATCGACACCGATATCATCATCCCGACCGAGTACCTTGCATTAAAGACCATTGACGATATGAAACAGTATGGATTTTCCCCGCTCCGCCCGGAGCTGGCTGCCCAGATCAAGCCCGGTGACATCATCGTTGCCGGAAAAAACTTCGGCTGCGGTTCTTCCAGAGAACAGGCACCGGAGATCATCAAAGCGTTGGGAATCCAGTGCGTGATCGCGAAATCCTTCGCGAGGATCTTCTTCCGCAACTCCATCAACAACGGCCTGCTCCTCATCGAACAGCCGACACTCTACGATGACATCAAAGAGGGCGATACCGTATCCGTTGTGATGAATGAGCACATCGACTACAACGGAAAAGAGTACCCGATTGCGTCTCTTCCTGAGAATCTGATGGACATTATCCGCGCAGGCGGCCTTGTCAAGGCCATGCGCAAGCTGAATGGTTTGGACTGAACGGGAGGAAAACGAAATGGGAAAGACTGTAATTGAGAAGATCGTTGAACATAACACCGGCAGGTCCGTAAAGCCGGGCGATATCGTGACCGTAAATGTTGACCGCGTCATGATCCACGACATTTTTATTCCGTTCGTGGCGGAGAAATTTAAAGAAATGGGCTTTGAAAAGCTGTGGGAGCCGGATAAGGTCGTTCTAATCTACGACCACCTTGTTCCGGCAAGCCAGCTTGACGATACAAGACATTTCCATGTCGGCGATGCGTTTGCCGCAAAATACGGCATGACCCACGTCCACAGAAGCGACGGAATCTGCCACCAGTTAATGACAGAAGCCGGATATGTAAAACCGGGCGATGTTGCCTTCGGTACAGACAGCCACACAACGACCTACGGCTGTGTCGGCGCATTCTCCTCTGGAATCGGATATACGGAGATGGCCAGCATCCTGGGAACCGGAACCATGTGGATCCGTGTGCCGGAGACCATCAAAGTCGTTATCAACGGAAAACTGTCGGAGAATGTTATGTCCAAGGACGTAATTCTCCGTCTCATCGGTGATCTCGGCGCGGACGGCGCTACTTATAAGGCTCTGGAGTTCTCCGGAAGCGCAGTTGAGAGCATGACAGTCGCAAGCCGTATGACGATCTCCAATATGGCCATCGAGGCCGGCGCAAAGTGCGCTCTGTTCACACCGGACGAGAAGACAGCGGAGTACTGTGATGTGACATTAAATGACTATCAGAAGAGTCTTTTCGGCGATCCGGACGCAAATTACTGCCGCGTGATAGAATACAATGCCGAGGATTTTGTTCCGGTCATGGCATGTCCGTCCCAGGTCGACAAGATCCGCAATGTCAGCGAACTTGAAGGCACAGAGATCGATCAGGTATTCATCGGTTCCTGCACAAACGGACGTCTTGAGGATCTGGCTGCGGCTGCGGAAGTTTTAAAGGGCAGACAGGTTGCAAAATTTGTAAAGCTCATCGTGACTCCGGCAAGCCGCAAGATCTACAAACAGGCTGCTGATCTCGGAATCCTCGAGACTCTGGCCGAGGCAGGCGCTATGATCACCCACCCGGGCTGCGGCCTCTGCTGCGGACGCGCAGGCGGTATCCTGACAGACGGTGAACGTGTTGTCGCTACCAACAACCGTAACTTTCTTGGACGAATGGGAACATCCAAAGTCCAGATCTATCTCGCCTCCCCGAGAACAGCTGCGGCTTGTGCGGTGGCTGGTAAGATCGTTTGTCCGGAATAGGAAAAAACGCGTCGACAACTGTAAGCAAATCGAGCATCTGTCGGTATCATCCCATTGAAATACAAAAATCCGGTAATCAGAATATCACGCAGCCATACATTGCGGTTATCTCTGATTACCGGATTTTTATTATATAATTTTTATCACGCTTTCTCCAGCTTTCTGAGTGCTTTCCTGAACTGGATCGAGAACAAAATCGCCGTGAATGTCACTGCAATCGCATCCGCGATCGGCTCTGCCATGTAGACGCCCAGCGTTTTATTGCTGACGAACATCGGAACAATGAAGATTAACGGAAGCAGAAGCACAAATTTACGCACAACTGCCACGATGATCGAGCATACCGCATATCCGATGGCAACGAAGGTCATCTGGCAGGCGAGCTGGATTCCAAAGAGGAACATCGCACCGCAGTAGATCCGCAGAGCGCCTGCAGTGAAGGAAACGAGTTCTGGATCGGAGCTGAAGATTCCCGCGAAGGTTGCCGGGAAAAGCTGGACAAAGAGCCAGAACAACGTGGAATAGATCAGGGAGATCACGAGATGGAGCTTGAATGTCTTCTTCATACGGTCGATATTTCTCGCTCCGTAGTTATAGCTCATGATCGGCTGTGCGCCCTGTCCGATTCCCTGAAGCGGCAGCATTGCAAACTGCATCGTACTTGTAAGGATCGTCATGGCACCGACTGCCAGATCTCCGCCGTACTTTAACAGGGAAGAGTTAAAGCATACCGAGATAACACTCTCACTGGACTGCATCACAAATGTGGAAAGTCCCAGCGCAAGACACGGAAAAACGATAGATGGAACCGGCTTTAAATACTCCTTTTTGATCCGTAAGAAGGTCTTCTTTCCGGTCAGGAACGCGAGAACCCATCCGCAGGATACCGCCTGAGAGATGATCGTCGCGAGAGCCGCACCCTTTACGCCCATGCCAAACCCGAAGATAAAGATCGGGTCCAAAATGATGTTGCAGACAGCTCCGATGGTAACCGTCAGCATACTGGTCTTTGAAAATCCCTGGGCCGTGATGAACATGTTCATGCCTAACGTCATCTGGACAAAGATCGTTCCGACAGCGTAAATACTCATGTAATCAACGGCATAGTCGATGGTGTTTTCACTGGCTCCAAAAGTCAAGAGCATAGAGCGGCCAAACAACAGTAAGACTGCTGTCAGGATCGCAGAAATGATGATCTGAACCGTAAAACAGCCGCTGAGAATCTTCTCCGCAGAGTCCATGTCATCTTTTCCCATAAAGATCGACGCTCTCGGCGCACCGCCGGAGCCGACGAGGGCCGCGAAGGCGGAGACCACCATAATGATCGGCAGGCAGACGCCGACACCGGTCAGGGCGAGACTTCCGCTTCCCGGGATATGTCCAATGTAGATCCGGTCAACGATGTTGTACAGCATGTTGACGATCTGTGCAATGACAGATGGAACGGCAAGCTTGAAAAGAAGCTTTCCGATCGGCTCTGTCCCAAGAAATTCTTTACTGTTGTTCATGCAGTTTTCCTTCTTTCCTGTAATCTGAAATGTTTGAATTGATCCGGTTCATAAGTTCGAACAGCATCCGGTGCTCTTCCGGGGAGAATCCGCGGCAGATGATCTCAGCAGCCCGTTTCTGGACGTTTTTTCCATCAGAGACCATCGGCGCAGCAGCGTCTGTAAGTTTCAGATGGATCGTCCTCCGGTCCGTCCCATAATATTCCCCTGTGAGCAGTCCGCGCTCTTCTAATGAGCGGACAGACATGGAAACATGGGACTTTGTAAAAGCCCGCTTCTTGATAATCCGGGCGGCGGTGTCGCACTCCGGATTGTTGGCGAGAAACAGCAGAATATTGAATTCCATCTGGGTCAGCCCGTATTTTTTGCAGACCGGATCAATGAGCCCCGTATAGAAATCCCGGCTGTCCGCCATAAAATCAACAAATTTCATGTGTATCACCTCTGGTTCAAAAGTGAACTGTTCTATTTAGAACTATATTAGTATACAGGACTATTCTTAAAAAGTCAAGAGCAGCGGCAGTTCTAAGCATTCTAATCCTATCCAGGTGCCATATCCAGATCTCGTTCTTCACATGATGTCCTTACCTGCACTACAGATTTTATAAAAAAGAGGTGCCTTGGCTGCATATTCCCCAGGTCGACCGGAATTTGCACCCTGGCACATTCGCGCAGTCGCTTGCGACAATCTACATCTTCGCGCAAGTGCGCATCATTGGCACGTTAGTGCCTTTTGTGTGACAGGGAATTCTTCGGAATTTCCTATTACATCAAAAAGATCCGACAATCAAGTTGTCTTACAGAATCAAAAATTCCCGTAAAACAACCCAACTGCCGGATCTTTTCTATATATAGCTTTATATTCTAATTAAACTTCATCGAGATTCCCCGGCTCACCAGATCATGCCAGACGATCTCCCCTGTTTCCAGAGACTTTTTCACATCGATAATCCTCTGGTTCTCCGAACCGCGGAATGCCAGTGCCACGCTGTAGAGCTCCTGAACAAACTCGCCGTCCACGAGGACATCGATCAGGCTTAACATCTCCTCCGTACACTCGCATCTCGCCCGGCTCTCACCGAGAAGCTCTTTATCGAAAAGATAACCGGTATAGCACCAGATATTTTTCTTTGGGAATCTCTCACGCACTTTCTTTAAGAACGGAAGAAGTACCCGCTGGTTCTCCGGCTCAAAGGGTTCTCCACCGAGAAGCGATAATCCATCCACAAAATCCGGCTCCAGCGCCTTTAATAACATTTCTTCCGTCTCTTCCGTAAACGGCTTTCCGTATCCGAAATCCCACGCCACATCATTAAAGCAATTTTTACAGTGATGTGTACAGCCGGACACGAAGAGAGATACGCGGACTCCCTCACCGTTTGCAATATCACATGTTTTGATCTCTCCGTAATTCATTACAGGTGCAGTACCCTTTCCTTAATTTCCTGTGTTCTGCCCTGATTCCAGAACTGTGTTCCGATGTAGCCGCAGGTACGTCTCGCCACATTGAGCTTGCTCTGGTCACGGTTTCCGCAGTGTGGGCATTCCCATACGAGCTTTCCGTCATCCTCGATGATCCTGATCTCGCCGTCGTAACCGCATACCTGACAGTAATCGCTCTTCGTATTTAACTCCGCGTACATGATATTGTCATAGATGTAGCGGATGACCTGAAGAACAGCCGGGATATTATCCTGCATGTTCGGAACTTCCACGTAGCTGATCGCTCCGCCCGGGGACAGTGCCTGAAATTCAGACTCTAATTTTAACTTACTGAAGGCGTCGATCGGTTCCGTTACATGTACATGGTAGCTGTTTGTGATGTAGTTTCTGTCGGTTACGCCCTTTACGATGCCGAAGCGTCTCTGAAGACTCTTCGCGAAGGAGTAAGTTGTGGACTCCAGCGGGGTTCCGTAGATGCTGTAATCGATATTCTCCGCCTCTTTCCACTTCGCGCAGGAGTCATTTAACTTCTGCATGATCTCAAGACCAAGTTTCTTTCCTTCCGGCTCAGTCAGTTTCTTCTCGATTAAGCTGTATACACACTCCCAGAGGCCTGCATAGCCAAGGGAAAGTGTGGAATATCCGTCATACAGGAGCTTGTCGATGGTCTCGCCTTTCTTTAAGCGGGCAAGCGCGCCATACTGCCAGAGGATCGGAGCCGCATCGGATAAGGTTCCTTTTAATCTCTCGTGGCGGCAGCGCATTGCGCGGTGGCAGAGTTCCATTCTCTCATCAAAGATCTCCCAGAACCTGTTCATGTCTTTTCTTGCACTGAGTCCGATATCAACGAGGTTGACCGTTACAACGCCCTGATTGAAGCGGCCATAATACTTGCGCTCGCCTTCCCGGTAGTTTCCTGCATTCGCAAGGTTTCCTTTTACGTAGGAACGGTCCGGAGTCAGGAAGGAACGGCATCCCATACATGTATACACATCGCCCTTTAACTCCCGCATCTTCTTCGCGGAGATATAATCCGGAACCATGCGCTTTGCGGTACATTTTGCCGCAAGCTCTGTTAAATAGTAATACGGCGCATCCGGAGTGATATTGTCCTCATCGAGCACATAGATCAGCTTCGGGAATGCCGGTGTGATCCATACGCCGGCTTCATTTTTAACGCCGAGATATCTCTGTTTTAAGGTCTCCTCGATGATCATCGCAAGGTCTTTTTTCTCCTGCGGGTTCTTTGCCTCGTCGAGGTACATGTAAACGGTAACGAATGGTGCCTGTCCGTTTGTGGTGAGGAGTGTTACGACCTGATACTGGATCGTCTGGATTCCCTTCGTGATCTCTCTGCGGAGACGCTCCTCCGTGAGCTTATCGATCTGATCCTCTGTCACAGCAATTCCAAGATCCTTCATCTCGCCAATCACTTCCTGACGGATCTTCACCCTCGATACCTGGACGAACGGAGCGAGATGCGCAAGGCTGATGCTCTGTCCGCCGTACTGGTTGCTGGCAACCTGAGCGATGATCTGGGTCGCAATGTTGCAGGCTGTGGAAAAGCTGTGCGGGCGCTCGATCAGGGTCTCGCTGATTACAGTGCCGTTCTGCAGCATATCCTCCAGGTTTACAAGGTCGCAGTTGTGCATATGCTGTGCGAAATAGTCGGAGTCGTGGAAGTGGATGATTCCCTGCTTATCCGCCTCAACAATATCTTCCGGAAGAAGAAGTCTTCTCGTGAGATCCTTGCTGACCTCTCCAGCCATATAGTCACGCTGTACACTGTTGACCGTCGGATTCTTGTTGGAATTTTCCTGCATAACCTCTTCGTTGTTGCACTCGATCAGGGACAGGATCCGGTTGTCCGTCGTGTTTGCTCTCCGCACCAGAGAGCGGTCATAGCGGTAGCGCACATAATTTTTCGCGATCGCAAAAGCACCTATGGCCATCAACTGGTTCTCGACCATATCCTGGATCTCCTCTACAGACACAGCACGTCCCAGCTTATTGCACTTGTACTCTACATAATCCGCGATATCCGTAAGCTGTTCCGGTGCCAGATAGGCATTTTCTGTGGCGTTGCACGCCTTCTGGACCGCATTTACGATCTTGAGCGTGTCAAAACTTTCCTCCGCTCCGTTTCTTTTGATGATCTTCATCCCTGATTCCCCGTTTCATTTCATTGTGTTGGCAGAATTGTCCGTTTTACGCACAACTGCCGTTGCCTGTTTTTCTCTTCTGTCTATTCTGTCAAAAAACACAGCTGACCTACAGGTCCGCGCATTTACCGGCCGGCCTCAGGCATGTACATTTCAGTTGCTGATAGTTTTCTTGGTTGTATATACAGTTTGTTTTTTCAGAATTATACAGAAATTTTATCTGATTTAGATATTTTATGATTGATCTGTCGGACCTGCCGCCACGAGTCTCTTAAGGCGGTCATGTCATGTTCCCACCGCGTTATTTTTAGTCACTCACGCGAGAACGATTCTATTATAACTGTATTGTTCCCGGATTGCAAGGAGTACTGCTATATAAATATGATATACCAAAACCATATATATGGTGAAAAATTCATGATTCAAAACTATATCTTGTTGTTTTTTGAATACAATCTACAAGAAGAATCCCCTCCGGGATCGTCCCGGAAAGCCCCTGAAAAGGCACATCCCGCGAGCCATTTTTCTGCCGTTTTAAGCGTCCAGAAAGCCCGCGGGACTGTTTTCTCTGCTCTTCTTACTTAAATATGTCTGCGCCATTCTTCAAGGCGGTAACGCTGTCTTTTCTTTGCGTCCTCCAGTTGTGCCAGCATTTTCGGAATATCTTCGTTAAAAGTTCCCGCAAGCACTACATAGTTGGACGCGTGGTTTGTCCGGAAGATCGTTCCGGGAGAATCAATGTGTGTTAAAAACAGCTCCATTTCCTCCACGATCTCGTCCGGGGTGATAAGCTCCATCTCCCCGCGTTTTACTTCCTCATTCATCTGGGTCCCCTCATAGAGGCGCAATGTCAGGAAGGAGGCATACTCCGGATTCATCTGATTGATCAGCTCCGCCGACTTGATGGCATGTTCCCGGATCCCTTTTCTTCCGCCGAGGCCGGAGATCAGCGTCACAGAGGTCTTGATGCCGCAGCGCTTCAATTTCTGTCCCGCCGCCGCGATCTGGGCCGCCGTCACATCCTTATGGATATGCTCCAGAACGCGGTCATCGCCGGATTCCGCTCCGATATAGACCATCTCGAGTCCTGCTGCCGCTAAGGCTTTTAAATCTTCCTCGGACTTTGCCAGAACATCCTTTGCAGTCCCATAGGAGGTGATCCGTTCCACATACGGGAAATTTTTGTGGACGTAGGCTAAAAGCTCTAAAAGAAGTTCTGTCTTTACCACCAGTGCATCACCGTCTGCAAAGAATACGCGGCTGACATACGGTCCGTAGTAATCGCGGCATTCGTCCAGATCTTTCATGATCTCTTCTTTTGTCCGCACACGGAATTTTTTCACCCGGTACATGTTGCAGAAGGTGCACCGGTTATGGGCACAGCCCACAGTCACCTGAATAATTAAGCTTCTCGCCTCGCTCGGCGGGCGGTATACGGTTCCTTCGTATTCCATATGATCACTTTCCTTTCCAATTAAAATGCCCCAAGTCTGTCCAGCCTGCTCAGAATATCTGCCCGTCTCTCATCAAACAGCAGATTCTTATTGTATTCAAAATATCGTTCACACTCATTTTCCTGTAAGAACCGCACGGCCGGGACGCTGGAGTTCAATTCTGTGATAAACACCACCATCTCCTGACTGCTTCCGTACGTTCCTTCCATGAAATCAAAGGCATACTCCAGTGTCTGTCCGGCATGAGCGCACAGATCCTCAAGTTCTGTCCGTTCGTCACCAAACAGCTCCCGGAACCGGTCGAATATCTCGTCACCACCCGATAAAAGCTCTGCTTTCACAGTCTGAAGGTATCGGTTCATATCCGCTGCGATATCGGCACAGCGATATTTTTCCTGTCTTGTGAGAAGACCGGCTTTCTGTTTCTGCTCGGATGCCGCGATGAATGCCTCGATCTGATGGGAGAAAATGTTGATCGGAGTCTGCGGCACTGGATTCATCGTTTCTCCGGCCTCCGTTTTATCTTCCAGGCTTCTCTTGAATGCTTTCAGCTCCCCAAATAGCACTTCCAGATAATCCTCTTTCTGCGCATAAGCCTTAAACTCCACATCAAGCTTCGCTAAAATCAGGCTGATAATGGAAAGCTTCTCGTCAAACGGTGCCTTCGCCGCCTGCTCCATCAGGCCCTCATTGCGCTTTCCTTCCAGAACTTCATCGATCTGGTATCTCGCCTGATACTTCTTATATAATTCCAGATAGTTCGCAAAATCTTTTGCGATCCGGGGATGCTCAATGTACTGCGCTACAACCTCCCGGTCGCAGGTAAGCCCCACCTTCTCGCAGACCTTCAAAAATCCGGAGAGGTCTTCCCATCCACGAGGTGTCGCGAACACTTTTCCGTCCACGGTGGTCTCCACCTGGTAAAAATACTGCGGCTTTGCGGTGAGGAACGACAGGATCGCCGGATGAATATCCGCCTGTTTCGCGTATTCCTTCCAGACCTCAAAATCTGCCTCCACATCAATCTTTTTGATGCGGTCCAGGGTCGCAATATCGAATTCCCGCACAGATTTATTGTATTCCGGCGGGTTTCCTGCCGCCGCGATGATCCAGCCATCCGGGATCTTATGATTTCCGAAAGTCTTATACTGCAAAAACTGCAGCATGGCCGGAGCCAGCGTCTCGGAAACGCAGTTGATCTCATCGATGAAGAGAAGTCCCTCGGAGAGTCCTGTGTCCTCGATCTTATTGTAGATCGCCGCAACGATCTCGCTCATGGTATATTCCGTCACATGGACATTCTTCCCGCCGTAAGTCTTCTCCGAGATAAACGGGAGACCGATGGCACTCTGTCTCGTATGGTGTGTGATCGTGTAGGAGACGAGACCGATCCCGCACTCCCGCGCCACCTGCTCCATGATCTGGGTCTTTCCGATTCCTGGCGGACCGATGAGCAGCACCGGGCGCTGCCGCATGGACGGGATCTCGTATTCCCCGTGTGCGTTCTTCGTCAGATACACTTGTATCGTATTTTTAATTTCCTGTTTTGCACGCTTGATGTTCATATCTTTTTACTCCGGTATAATTTTTACAGTCCGTGAACCAGCCTGTCAAACCTTTTACTTTCCGTAACTGTTCAGTACCCCAACAGTTACGCGCAAAAATCCATTCCAAATCGGCTATGCCGATAGGATTTTTGCCTTCCATTCTAAGTTTTCTTATGGTCAGCGCAGTAAATGCGCAGACCTACTGAACAGTTACTATTTTCCATCTAATATTTTCCCCACGTCCTCCATCGACTCCGGGTCCAGAATCACCTTCATCGCCCAAGGCGGAACGTCCGCATCAGTATAATTATCCCGCATAAACACGAAGGCCGTGTCATATGGCGGCATTTTCACCGGAAATGTCCCATATCCGTCCGTAAAATAGAGAAGTCCCCGCAGCCTGCTGAACTTTCCCGCCTTGATCATCTGGTCCACATGCAGGAATGCCGGGCGGAAATCAGTCCCGCCCATGCCATGGAGCTCCATGTGGTCCATGTAATTCCGAAGGTCCTCCTCGCTCTCGATCTTCACATCCTGCCGTACTTTATCGTCGCACTGCAAAATGTGGATATTGACCTTCTTAAAGAAGCTCTCTGACTGAGCCAGCACCCCGTAGGTCTCTTCCAGAAATTTCTTCACCAGCTCCCCGGAACATGACATCGAAGTGTCGATGACGACCACAAAATCCTCGATCCGCCGGACTTCCTTCGTCTCAAGGGGCTCGATCAACGGCATATTTCCGTATAACTGCATGCCATAATTGTAGAATACATAGTCGAACGCATCCGGATCGATCTGGACTGTCTCCTTCAGCACCGAAAATTTCCGCAAAAACTTCCGGTAATCGTACCGCTCCCGGTTCTCCACCGCCAGCTGATCCATCAGCTCCCTGGAGTCATCCGCCGCCTCGTTGGAAAACGCCTCCATCTCCGCCTGCATCTTCTCCCGCTTGTCATCCCAATCGTTTTTTCGGTTCCGGTTGGGATTTGGGAACTTCTTCTCGTCCTCTTTCTCCCATCTGGAATGATCGTCCCGGCAGAATTCCCGGCAGAGCCGCTCATATTCGATCTCCGAAATCTCCATCTCCTGCATAGTGTGATAGATGCTCTCCGCGTTCAGTACCTTGATCTTTTTCCTCAGACGTCCGTAAAATTCCGCCCGCACCGGGGACATCGGCAGATGGACGCACGGCTTGTGGATCCCGTCGATCAGGGACTCCACAGCGATATCGCATGCCAGATTCCAGTATGCCTCCGCCCGCTTTTTTCTCGACCATGGGTGGACAAAGAGACAGTGGAAGGTCTCGTGCAGGATCATGCGGTTTACATAAACAGGATTTCTCCGGTACCAGCCGCAGATGTATCCTGTCTCAAATGATAATAAGGTTCCGTCCGTTCCGATTCCCTTGATGCTGTTGTCCGCCACCGGGAACAGACCATTTAAGGCCACGTCGAGAAACCGCATGGAAAGATACAGCTCATTCCTCGCGTTCCGTATGATCTCAACGCCGATCGCCGCCAGTTCTTCCAGCGCGCCCTGCTCTCTCAGGATCGGCGACCATGCCGCATCTTCTCTCATGACGATTTCTGACCTCCTCACAAATCAAAATCAAACTTTTTCTTCTTTACGCCAAACTTCTTCCTCTGGATCTCCATAAACATCCCCAAAAGCTCCGGCAGATGCTTTTTCGAGATCTCCGTGATCAGCCCCGACATCTTATCCGCCGTCAGCGGATTCTTTTCCGGTGTTAAATACTGTCCCGCAATCCATTTTATGGTCTCCGGGTCCTCAAGAGTTCCAAGAAGTACCTCATAAAGATTCTCCATAAGAAACTTTTCATATTCCTTTTTCGCGCTCTCCCACAGTCCTTTCGGATACTGCAGCCGGGTCACCGCGATCTTCGATGCCATGAGAACCGATTCCTCTGCTTTTTCATACACAAACATTTTATCATACCTGTCAAATCGGAATTTTCGTCCCTCAAAACAGTAGCGATACTTCTGCCCTGCACCGTGGATATTGGATACCGTGATCCTGGCGGGCGTATTTTCCACCGCCTCGTCGTAGTATTCCGGGAAGATCACACGCGCAGTCTCTGTCTCCCCGTTCTCTTCCTCAAAAGTACTTGAAGCCAGCGATATTCGTGCAGAGTCCGTGTCTCTCTCGTCCTGCATTCGATTTTGTCCGCCCTGTATAAATACATGCACTGTGACTCTCTCATTGATCTCCGTCACAAAATCCCTGAGTGCCGACTCTTCATCCACTCCCATATGCACAGTCAGACTCCTGATATTCCGGCAGCCCGTAAACACACCGCCGCCGACTTCCCGGAGCGCCCCGTAAAAATGGATCTCTTGAAGCTTCTCACATCCATAAAATTCATATCTTCCGATCCGGGTGAGTGTCCGCGGTAGATAGACTTTCTCCACCGTGCTCCCCGAAAATACCTTGTCTGCCAGCTCTGTCACCGGAAGTCCGCCCAGACTTTCCGGTACCACGCAGACGGCGCCTGGTGCCAAAAGCTTTGTCACACAAGCGCCCCCATTTTTCTCTTTAAATTCAAATTCAACATCCATATTCCAGTTACACTTATTATAATTGTTCAGCAGACCAGAACAATTAGTTCACAGACCTGCCGAACAGTTATGCTTATTCTTCAATCAGTTTATTTAACTTTCTCATCGCACTAAACCGGTAATAGTATACCAGGAATGCCAGCGAAGTGATAGTCCAGCTTAACGGATAACTCGTCAGCGTTGTATACAGCCCCGGATGAACCGCGCCTGCGCCGAATACCCAGAGCACACGCAGGATACAGGTTCCGACACAGATGATCAGCATCGGGATCAGGGCATCGCCCACACCGCGCAAAGTACACGGATATACGTTGACGCAGATATAGCAGAACCAGAACGGTACCAGGAAGCAAAGGATGTTCATGCTCTCAGCCATAACATCCACATCGTTCGTAAAGAGACTGATCAGAACCGGTCCCGCCGTAAACATAAACAGACCGAGTGCCGCCGTGATGATCGTCGACATGAGAAGTCCCACGTAGGTTCCCTTCTTTAAACGTCTGATCTTGCCCGCACCGAAGTTCTGACCCGCAAAGGTCGTCACGGAGATTCCCATGGCATCCATAGTCATCCAGAAAATACCGTCGATCTTTCCGTAAACCGCCCAGGACGCGATCGTATTCGTTCCGTATCCATTGATGTTTGCCTGAATCAGGATATTGGAGATCGAGTACATCATGGACTGGAGTCCCGCCGGAAGACCGATCTTTATGATCCTCTTTAATAATACCGGCTCCACACGGAGTTCCTTCGGGATAAAACGGTAAGATTCTTTTGTCCGGATCAGCGTTATCATAACGAGTACTGCCGATAAAAGCTGGGACATGATCGTCGCAAGCGCCGCCCCGGCAACTTCCATATGAAAACAGACTACAAACAGGAGATCCAGAGCAATATTGGTCAGGCAGCTCGCCACAAGGAAATAGAGCGGTCTCTTCGAATCTCCTACAGCTCGCAGGATCGCAGCGCCCATGTTATAGACCAGATTTCCGATGATACCCAGAAAATAGATCCTGAGATATGTCACAGAATATCCAAGGATCTCTTCGGGAGCACCCATAGCCCGGATTGCAGCCGGAGTGAAGATCTCACCGATCACTAAGAGTGCCACACCGCCGGCCAGCGCCAGACAGAACGATGTGTGGACCGATTTCTGCACCTGCTGGTCTTCCTTTGCCCCATAGAACTGGGATACAACGACAGCCGCGCCGGAAGACATTCCGACGAAGAAGCCAACCAGCAGGTTGATCAGTGTTCCCGTCGTACCGCCTACCGCGGAAAGTGCCTCTTTTCCCACAAACTTTCCAACGATCATGGCATCCGCCGTGTTGTAAAGCTGCTGGAAAAATGTCCCGAACAGGATCGGAAAGAAAAAGAGCAGGAGCTGCTGCCAGATCACGCCGTCCGTAATCCCGTTGTAGCCTGCCGGATGATTCTTCTTAAGTGTCATATCTTCACCCTCTACAAAATCCGCCATGCATGGATCCCGTTTGCGGTCTTTTCTGAATGCATGGCAATTGATACTTCCGCCCTGTATCTGTCGGCTGCGGACACAGGGCGGAGGTATGATTGATCAAAGGCCGGCTCTTTCGCCGCCTTTAAAGGTTCTTTTTATGATTACAAGAGATTCTTTCTGAGTTCCTCGCCGCTCTTTGCGGAAAGGTATGCCGGCGGAATGTCAAGAATGGTCTTGCATCCGCTCATTCCCTCCTGTTTCATGCGGAATGCGGCGCGGGCACAGCAAACGATCACGGATGAAGTGAACTCCGGGTTGGAATCCAGTTTCAGACGATACTCGATCACATGTGTATTCTCCTGATTCCATCCGGTCTTTCCGTTTCTGATCACGAAACCGCCGTGCGGAAGCGTGGAATGGTCGCGCTTCATCTCTTCCTCGCTGATGAAATGAACCGTTGTATCATAGTCGGAGAAGTAGTTCGGCATCGTTACGATCTCTTTTTCGATGCGTGCAAGATCAGCGCCCTCTTCGGCAACAACATAGCATTCTCTTGTGTGTTTCTCTCTTGTTGTGAGTTCCGGAGTCTCGCCGTTTCTGATTCTCTCCAGCACGCTCTCAACCGGGACTGTATACTGTCTTGCGTCCTTCACGCCATCAATGCGGCGGATTGCGTCGGAATGCCCCTGGCTTACACCTTTGCCCCAGAATGTATAGTCTTTACCATCCGGGAGAATTGCATTTGCGTATACACGATTTAAGGAGAACATACCCGGATCCCAGCCTGCGGAGATCACTGCTACATTTCCTGCTTCCTTTGCCGCTGCATCGACAGCTGCAAAATGCTCCGGAATTCTCGCGTGTGTGTCAAAGCTGTCCACTACGGTGAAATATTTCGCATACTCCGGTGTCTGCACCGGAAGATCTGTCGCACTTCCGCCGCAAAGGATCAGGACATCGATCTTATCTGTCATATGTTTCGCTTCGTCCGCATGGTAAACCTTTGCGCCTTCGGTCAGGATCCTTACATTTTTCGGATCTCTTCTTGTAAATACTGCCGCAAGCTCCATATCCGGATTCTGTTTGATGGCACACTCAACGCCGCGTCCAAGATTTCCATAACCCATAATTCCGATTCTGATCGTCATATTGTTCTCCTCTTCTTTCTTTATTTAATGTCGCTATCTCCATTTTACCAATAGGCCGTTATAGTGTCAATTGAAATAAGTTTAACGAATTTGTCTCCTGTTTCTTCCAGATACACCTGCAAAACCTGCCACCGGAAGGTTCTTCTGGGAACGCGGCAATGAAAAAAGAAACAACGGAATCCGAAATCCTTTTTCTCAAAGATCCCTGAGTCCGTTGTTTACATATTTTGTAACTATTCAGTACCTTCATAGTTACACGCAAAAATCCATTCCAGATCAGCTTCGCTGATGGGATTTTTGCCCTCCAGCCTATGTTTTCTTACGGTCAGCGCAGCAAGTGCGCAGACCTACTGAACAGTTACCATATTTTTTTTATATTAATGTTTTTCCCTTTTCATAAGCACAAACGCAACGCCCGCCGTGATGAACTCTGATACAGTCACCGTAAGCCAGATTCCGTCTACACCAAAGAGTGCCGGGAGAAGGAACACGAACACGCTGTTTAAGATCACTCCGCGGAGCAGTGTGATCGTTAAAGAAAACCGCGGTCTTACAGTAGACTGGAAATACATTCCGCTGATGATATTCCACTCGCTGACTAAGAAGCAGAGGAAATACAGCCGGATCGCCGGGACCGCCATTGTGAGGATCTCCGGTGTCGGATCCAGAAACAGATAGGACAACTGTACCGGGATCAGCATGCCGATCGCAGTGAATATGAAGCCTGCGGCAAATCCGGTCCGGACTCCCAGTTTTCTCGCCTCGCCGACTCTCTTCAGGTTTCCCGCGCCAAAGTTCGCGGAAAGCAGCGGCTGTACTGCCTGAGCGATACCGTTGGAAATGGACGATGCCACAAGCGCGGTGTTTGTGATAATTCCATAGACCGTGATTCCCATCTCTCCCACGTAAGCGAGGAGCTGGCGGTTAAACAGCAGCATCACGAAGCCGTTGGAGATCTCCAGAATAAAGCTTGCGAGCCCATTTCCGAGCACCTCCGGCACCCGTCTCCACACATCGCTAAATTCCAGCTTCAAGTGGTTATCTTTCGAGAAAAAATGGCTTGCGAGGATCAGCACCGTGAGTGTCGTTCCGGTGGCTGTCGCCAGCGCCGCACCTCCCATTCCCCATTTCATGATAAAAATGTATACATAATCCAGGATCACATTGGTGACACCTCCGCTGATCACGCCCGCCATGGCAAGCTTCGGCGCACCATCGTTTCGGACGAATGCCTGAAGGAATGAAGACAGGGCAAACATGGGGGCCGCTGTTGTGAGCACAGTTCCGTAAGGCACGGTGTATTCATTTAAGAGTGGGGTATTTCCCATAAAAGTAATCAGAGGTTTGAAAAAGATTCTTCCCAATATCAGAAAGACTGCTGACAGAGCAAGCACCACACAGAGTGCCGCCGTAAAATAACTTCTGGCGCGTTTTTCATCGCCGCGTCCTCTGGAAAACCCAAAGAGGACGCTGCCGCCGACTCCGCACATCATTCCGATCCCGAAATATGTGTTGTAGAGCGGCAGTAAAATATTCATCGCCGCAATACCGGAACCACCGACTCCGCGTCCGATCATCATCGTGTCCGCCAGAATATAAATGGAGGTCACGAGTGTTGCGCTGATGGACGGCACCAGGTAACTGAAAAATACCTGGCGGACCGGGGATTCCAGCATGTTGATCTGTTTCATAAGTGTTGCTCCTCAATATTCTTCAAAATGTATTTCGATATACCTTGTTCTTCTTTCTAACAGCAATATTTCAGCAGCTCTTTTTGCAAAGCTGCTGATTTCTTAGTCTGCGATGTTAAAATTCGTCCTTGCATATCCTGCCAGCGTGTCTGCCATCTTTTTTCCATACTCTGCGGCAAAATCATCAAGGACTCTTTCAGCGATCCGTGTCCCCTCTTCCCCGAAGATTGCTTCACAAACTTCCCGGTATGCCCAGTAGGAATGAGCGCAGTGGTACTCGAAAGATCTGAGGCCTGCCGGATTTTTTGCCATATTGGACTCCGGCGTCAAACCGGCGTTCCGGATCGTCTGTATACAATAATCATGGTCATGGAGTGTCTGGGAGACCTCATAGCGAATCTCCGGGTTGAAACCTCGGGAAATGGACGCATCCAGGTCCTTACAATAGAGAAGCCCCGCTTCCGGGAGTCCCATATTCTTAAACTGGGTGTGCCACGGACAGACATGGATGTGGATCTGAAAGTCCGGGCTTAAGCTTGTCGTCTCGGACTGGTTTCCGAGTCCTTGTGCTTTCACCTCTTCCGTGTTGACCCATTCACCGTACTGGCAGTATGTCTCATAAGTCAGAGGTTTTCCGTCCCGGATCGCTCGCTGTGCCATCCGACGTCCACGCTGTTCGCCGTAATATCGGGTAGCATGCAAAAATGCCGCCTCGCCGCGGTCACCGAAGATTTCCTTCAGGTAAACATAATATTTTGCCGCGATAAACGCGTGTGACAGTTCTGTAAATCCCATAATGCTTCCTCCCGTCCTATATTCTATTCTTCTGCTTCACCATAGCGCTCTGGCTTGTATACAAAGTCTATGCTGCGGACAGACTCATTTTCCCGCATGACCAGATATCCGCATGCTTCTTATTTCATCTCTCCAAGAATATCCGACAACTGCGCAAACTGTGCAAGGCTTAACGCTTCGCCGCGGATCGTCGGAGTGAGTCCCATCTCTGCGATCGCTGCCGCGATCTGTTCCTTTGTATACGGAAGTTCAGGCGCATTTCCGAGACCGTTCTGCAGCGTCTTTCTTCTCTGATTGAAGGACGCGCGGATGATCTTGAACATCAGGGCAGAATCCTTCACCTCAACCGGCATCTCCTTATGTCTTGTAAGCCGGATCACCGCTGATCCCACATTCGGGCGCGGGATAAAGCAGTTCGGCGGTACGTTCGCTACGATCTCCGGCTCCGCGTAATACTGGACAGCCAGGGACAGAGCGCCGTAATCCTTGGACCCCGGTCCTTCCTTCATGCGGTCCGCCACTTCCTTCTGGACCATGACAGTGATGTTATCAATCGGCACGCCGCTCTCGAAGAGCCCCATGATGATCGGGGTCGTGATGTAATACGGCAGGTTTGCAACAACCTTGATCGGTTTCCCGCCATTATATTCTTCCGCAAGTGCCTTGATATCTACTCTCAGGATGTCCTCGTTGATGACGGTGACGTTATCGTAGTCCGCCAGTGTCTCCTTTAAGATCGGGATCAGGTTCCGGTCGATCTCGACAGCGACCACATGACCGGCATTTTCTGCCAGATACTGGGTCATGGTTCCGATTCCAGGTCCGATCTCAAGAACGCAGTCATCCTTTGTGATCCCGGCTGCAGAGATGATCTTCTCCAGTACATGGGTATCAATCAAAAAGTTCTGACCGAATTTTTTCTGAAACATGAATTCATACTTCTGTATGATCTCTATGGTGTTCTTTGGGTTTCCCAGATTTGCCATTTATTTCTCTCTTTCTGTTTTAGACTGCGCTTTTGCGCAGGTGCTTTTATTTACGCGAACAACGAGCCAAAGTCCGCGCTTGCGCGAGACCTTGGCGAC
>ERZ838225.376-NODE-376-length-63088-cov-3.671934_pt1 | contig 63088 bp, 45 predicted proteins | sample MGYA00519684_ERZ838225 | MGnify/ENA primary metagenome ERZ838225 (study PRJEB31850, sample SAMEA3708829) | human gut metagenome | biome: human gut; feature: human-associated habitat; material: faeces | place: China | collected 2014 ... | reverse complement strand
TTTGCGGACTTTAGGTATTTCACCCGCAGGAATTTCCCCGATACGTGGGATGATCAGATTGGCGGAGTCTTCAATCTACTGAAAGGCGAGTGGTTCAATGCCTCCGATAAGTATATACAAGCACATTTCATGTATGAAAGCCCTTTTATCTTATTTAAGGTTCTCCGCATCAACTCCACGAAAAAGTTCATGCAAACGGCCTCACGCTATATCCTCTCCGAACGCTTTTATTTGAGCCAGCTATGGACACCGGTCTTGCCTAGCTATACGGAAGTCGGATACGGGATCGGGAACCATATCTTTAATATCGGGATATTCGCCGGATTCGATCGCTGGCATTACCAAAGCATGGGATTCAAGTTTGCCTTCGAGTTATTTCAATAAATCGATAGTGGGCGGGCTACCAATATCCCTTTACAGCTCTTTATCCCCTCGGCGTAATCTCGTAAGGAGGATGCTTGGATGATTACCTTTTTAGCGGAAGAAGAGGCATGGATAAATGTCAGTTGTCCATCCTTCCAATAGGCAATCCCGACATGCGTCACGTCCAGCCCCTTGATAGAAGTAACAAAACAGAGGATATCGCCATTCTTGATTCCGGACGAACATTTCTCGATCTCCTGTTTAGGCACATAATAATGAGGACGCAGGTTTATCTCCTTTTCCTTATCGGCCATCCTTCGAACCCTTTCCGGATGGTTCTTCAATTGCTTATAGCTATCCGGATGCGTGGATATAAAAGATAAATCCAAAGGTAGGGAGGCACCACCGATCTCCCGCCCCATATCTTTCACGATTCCTTTTCGCTCGTTCTCATAGAACCAGTCGGTCATATAATGCAAACGATCCGTGTAATCATGGATCGTGCCGTCTCTGTACCGGAGCTGCTGTAAATTCTCACAGAAGTTCTCAAAGGTAGGATTTTCTTCCCACAGGGTGCGGGATAAAGCCAATACGGTCTCCGCGAATGTGGTACAATCCAGTTCCCGCAGATTGACCACCAAGCCCTCCGGCTCCTTTTCCAAGGTAGAGGCGACATAAGGAGTCCCCCGGAAGAAAAGGGCGGTATGGATCATTAGCTCGTCTAGGGGTAACGACTTCTTAGGCTCCATCTGAGTACAATACCGATCGAAAATAGCACGATCCTCATCCGTACAATACAATTTACGGGATGTATGCTCTTGGGCGTTCGCTAAAAACGCCACGCATACACACATACACAAACCGAGCAATACCATTCCCCTTCTCATAAGCTAATCCTTTTTCGTTTTCAGTAAATCCTCCAATTTCACCAGCTCGTCACGGAATTGGGCAGCCTCGATGAAATCCAGTTTCTTCGCTGCTTCCGTCATCTGTTTGCGAGTCCGCTCGATCGCCTTCTCAAGCTGCGTACGGTTCATGTATTGCACGACCGGGTCCGCTACCAAGCTTGGTTCCGGCTCTATATAAGCGTAAGGCTCCGCCGTTTGTTGTTTCTCGGCAAGCATGGATACACTGTTTTTCATGACTTGTTTCGGAGTAATGCCATGCGCCTCGTTATAGGCCATCTGTTTCTCCCGCCGGCGATTGGTCTCGTCCATGGTCTGCTGCATACTTGCCGTGATCTTATCGGCATAGAAGATAACCTTTCCGTTCACGTTTCGGGCGGCACGTCCGGCTGTCTGCGTCAAGGATCGGTGGGAACGCAAAAAGCCTTCCTTATCCGCATCCAAGATAGCGACCAACGAGACTTCCGGTAAATCCAGCCCCTCGCGTAGCAGATTGACACCGATCAACACATCAAACAGGCCATTCCGCAGGTCGTCCATAATCTGTACACGCTCCAAGGTATCTACATCGCTATGTATATAGTTGCATCGTACCCCCATGCGGGTCATATAAGTAGTCAGTTCCTCCGCCATACGCTTGGTCAAGGTAGTCACCAAGACCCGCTCGTTTTTCGCCGAGCGTTGCGTGATCTCCTCCATCAAGTCATCGATTTGGTTTAATGAAGGGCGTACATCGATAATCGGGTCTAGCAGGCCTGTCGGACGTATCACCTGCTCCACCACCACTCCCTCGCTCTTTATCAGCTCGTAATCGGCGGGAGTAGCGCTCACATAAATGCCTAGAGGCGTCAACGACTCGAACTCATCGAAGGTAAGCGGACGGTTATCCATCGCCGAGGGCAAACGGAAACCATACTCCACCAAGTTTTTCTTCCGGGCATAATCCCCGCCATACATCGCACGAATCTGCGGGATCGTCACATGGCTCTCGTCTACGACAAGCATGAAGTCTTTCGGGAAATAGTCCAACAAGCAGAAAGGACGATCTCCCGCCGCGCGTCCGTCGAAATAACGGGAATAGTTCTCGATACCCGAGCAATGCCCTAGCTCCCGGATCATTTCCAGATCAAACGTGACACGCTCATACAGGCGTTTCGCCTCGAAGGGCTTACCGATCTCCTTGAGGAAATTCACCTGCGTCCCCAGATCCACATCGATCTGGCCGATCGCCATATTGATACGATCTTGGGTGGTCACGAATAAATTAGTAGGATAAATATTCAACTCATCCTGCTCATCATACTCCTCGCCTGTCAACGGATTGAAAGAGGAGATGCGGTCTATCTCATCATCCCAGAACTCGATACGATACGCCATACCGTCGAAAGTCTCGATCGCCGGGAAGATATCCACCGTATCGCCATTCACACGGAAACAGCCGCTTTTGAACTCCAGCTTATTATTCACGTACAGGGCGTCTACAAACCGGCGCAACAACTTATCCCGGTCGATACGCATACCCCGTTCCAGATGAGTCACTTTCTCGGCGAAAGCCGTAGGATCCGCCATGCCATATAAGCAGGATACGGATGAGACCACGATCACATCCTTACGCCCCGACAATAAGGAAGCCGTGGCCCTCAAACGCAGCTTATCGATCTCCTCATTGATCGCCAAGTCTTTCTCTATATAGGTATCGGTAGAAGGTAGATAGGCCTCCGGTTGGTAATAATCATAATAAGAGACAAAGTACTCTACCGCATTATTTGGGAAAAACGCTTTAAACTCACTGTACAACTGAGCGGCAAGCGTCTTATTATGACTGAGTATCAAGGTCGGTCTCTGAACTTCCTTTATCACGTTAGCGATCGTAAACGTCTTACCGGAACCGGTAACACCCAAAAGAGTTTGGAAAGGGACACCACTCTTGATCCCTTCCGACAACGCCGCAATCGCCTCGGGTTGGTCACCCGTGGGACTGAACGAAGACGATATTTCAAAATTCATTCTTTATCCGATCTGTTGTTTAGGCATTATTAACCATAATATAATGTAGAGCAGTATACCGAATCCGGCGAAAAGAACCATCAATACCCATACGATCCGTACGATCGTCGGATCGATATCCAAGTATTCCGCAAGACCGGCACAAACACCCCCTATCATCTTATTATTCGAACGAGTCAATCTTTTCTTCTCTTCCATTATCCTCTATTTTAACAATTAGACAGTATACACGCAAAGATAATTTTTTCCCTCTAATAAAATAACAACTCCTGTCGATAATTCTTACAAATACGACAATGCCCATTGCAGGCTCTTTATAATGGGCATTATAAAGCACTTACAATGGGCATTCAACACCGCTTACAATCGTGATTAAGCGGCCTATCGATCCAGCAACTCTTGCAAATATTTACGAGTTTGGATCACATAATCATGGCGGGTACCATTCAGCTCACATTCAATTGTTATCGCACCCTTGAATCCTTGTTTTTTCAACTCGGCAATCACTGCGGGAAAATCTACATCGCCCGTAGGGATCGGTACCTCATGGCCCAGCTCATACGGATTGTTAGGATCCGGATACTTGCCATCCTTCGCATGGAACTCTTTAATCAAGTTACCAAACAACTTGACCGCATCCAGGGAGTTCGACTTGCCATACATTAGTAAATTCGCCAAATCACAATTGATAAACAAATTACCCGTACCGATATCCCGGATCGCACGAATCAAAGTGATTGGTGTCTCCTGCCCAGTCTCGAAATAAATCAAGACATTACGCTCCTTCGCATAAGTAGCCAAGCCACGCATCACCTCAATGAAATCCTTATACTGCACCGAAGACGGATCCTCTGGAATAAATCCAAAATGCGAGTGCATAGCCGGAATACCTGCCTGCACACAAAAATCGATCATTTTACGGTATACGTCCAACTTCTCGGAACGCTCATCGGTAGGTACCAGGCCGATCGTGGCCGGTCCTTGACGAAAATTCCACGTACTTTTACTTCCCGGCACACCAACCAACGTAGTTACCCGGATCCGATGCTTCTTGGAAGCGGCCTTCACCTGCTCCGCCAATTCCTTCGTAAATCTTTTTTCACTATAATTTAACTCACAAGAACCAAAGCCCTGCTCATGCAGGTCTTTGAAGCTCTTGTCTATATCGCATACATCATATTGGATGACACCGATCGTGATCTGTTCCTGCGCCTTCATGACTGGACCAATCAAGGCCATAGCCACCGCGCACGTCCATATATAATTCCTAATGCTCATATTCCTTATTATTCAATCTAAGAATCAATTAATTATTGTTCCATAGTCGGATTGAACGTACCTCCCCAATTATTATTCTGCTCCAAATTCGGGTTCTCGTCCAAGTAAGTTTTCTTGATCGGGAAGAAATAGAAGCTTTCCTCGATCACGAACTGGCGCTCAGCTGCCTCCGTATAAGGAACTTGATGGATTACGTAGCGGAAATCACCGGTAGTCAACTCATTCTTGGCGATCCGGTCGCGAGCGATGTTCAAGTCCATATCCGAGCCATCCGGGTTGACTGCGATCGCCTCGATACCATGTTTTGTCCAACCGGCCAACATCATCATATTACGCGTACGGCGCAAGTCCCAGAAACGATGTCCCTCATAGCACAACTCGATATGACGCTCATCCAAAATCGCCTGACGGATCTCCTCACGGCTACCCACCTTCAAGCCATACAAACCATCAGCTCCAGCCTCTATACCCGCACGCTTGCGGATCTGTTTCAACAAATCGATAGCTACATCTGAATGCCCGTTCTCATTAGCGGCCTCCGCATAGATGAACATCACTTCGGCAAAGCGCATCAAGATATAATCAATATCGAACGTCATCACCTTGTCTTGTGTCAAGGAAAGATCGGACACTTTGTAATTATACATTCCAGAAAAAATATCATTGTTGGCCGCATTGACACCCGCATTCGGATTGACACCATATTGATCGTCCGCATTGCTCACACCCAAGGCATTATACATACGGTTGTCGGCAGGTCTACCAGCAACCGGCCATTCGCGTCCGTTATACAAACAAGCCCTGTTGAAACGCGGATCGCGATTCTTCCAGAAAGCCTTCAGCAAAGCCTGCTCGTCGCCCACGTAATACTTACCCGTAGGATCGTCGTAACGCTTACCATCCAACATCGGGAAATCCTTTACGAATTCCCAAGTAGGATTATGATAAGGTTTATCCCGCCTCACGGAAGCCGGACGCGTCCCATACTCCCAAGTAGCGACACGGTTCGGATTTGAATAAATAACCGGGAAGATTACCTCCGGACCTTTTTCTTGTAACCAAATATCCGCCGGATTCTCAGTCAATGCGATGCCATTCTGCACACAAAAATCATACGCCTCCTTAGCCGCCACGTAAGCCTCTTTCCAGTATGCGTTATCATACATACGTTTCGGATTGAACTGAGGAGAAGCTTTCAGTAACAAGGTCTTTGCTTTCCAAGACTTTGCGAAACACTGGTCTATACGCCCATAATCACTGGAACTACCAGCAATCTTGGCAGGCAACAAGGAAATCGCATGATCCAAATCCTCTATCATAAACTGGAAACATTCCGGCGTAGAGTTACGTTTCACGTACAAATCATCCTTATCTTTATCTTGCGGCACTTTCAAATAAGGTACGCCACCATGATGCAACACCATCCAATAATACATATAGGCACGCATGAAATAGGCTTGTCCCAACATGAAATCCACAGCATCCTTATCCTCTATCACGCTAGACTCCAGTTTAAAGATCGCCTCATTGATATGGCGGATCTTGGTATAGTCCCATTTTTTATAACTATCCCCGGTCTCCGTGATCGTACCCAAATACCAAGGAATACCCGTCACTTGATCCGAATTTTGGTCGGCAGAAACACTCCATCCCTCAAAACACTCCTCATACAGATTGTTCACGTAAGCCTGAGCCAGATTAAGGTCTCCCCAAACCATAGACTCATCGTAGGTCTCTAGGTTGTCGATATCCAACGTGTCACAGCCTGTTGTCATTCCACCTAACAAAAAGGCTGTACTAATTATCGCGTATTTAAATTGAATCATTTTCATATCTTCCTATATTATATTTAGAATGAGAAATTAAGACCAAAAGAGAACGTTCTCATCAAAGGATAAGAATCATAATATTCCTGTTCCGGATCCAAGAACTCGGTCACAGCTGAAATACAGAATAAGTTAGTAGCGTTCGCAAATACCTGAGCATGCGTGATTCCTAACGGACGAAGAATAGCCATAGGCAAATCGTAACCAATATTCAGATTCTTCAAACGCAAATAAGCGCCATTACGCATCCAGTAACTCGTATTACCCGCTCCAGACTCATACCAACTCGTACCCGTGATACGTGGATAAACTCCATCCGGATTAAGTTCCGGATCGTACACTTTATCACTCGTCCAAATCGGGAAATAAGGACGAATCGTACCACCATGTTGATAGAAACCTTTATCTACGCCACCTACGAAGCGATCATATTTTCCGACTCCTTGAAAATGCACATCCAGCGTGATTCCCTTCCACTTGATACTACCGCCAAAACCATAATTGATACGCGGCGTACCATTCTCACTCAACAAATTATACTCATCATTGCTATCAACCCGTCCGTCTGGTCCCTCCGAGTAGCCATCACCTCTCGTATCCTTATACAAGATACCACCCAGATAGGGATCTCGTCCGAATTGCTTGAAACCTTTCGCCTTCAAGGCTTCCACCTCAGCCGGATCCGTCAGCAAGTGATCGGCGATCAGACCCGTCAAGATTCCCTCAGCCTTGCCCAATTTCGACAATGCATGCAGGTTACCCCCTTCTCGATAAGTGGCATCCTCATCCAATACATCCCAACTATCACGTGCGAATCCCAGATTCAAATAGGCGGAGTAAGTAATCTCGCCATTCGCAGCCTTATCCATCCAAGTCAAGGCCAACTCACCGCCTCGCCAAGAACGTTCGGCATAGTTTTCCGGAGCCAAAGCCTGTCCGTACGTGCTTGGGAGTGTCACCGTACGCGGTCCGAGGATATCTACCTCTTTCCGATAAAAGGCATCGAACGTTCCAGACAAACGATTATTGAAGAAACCAAAATCCAAACCACCATTATAAGTAGTAGAGGTTGCCCATGTCAAGGCATAGTTCGGAGTCGCTCCAGCCACAATCGTATTTGCCAAGTTATTACCGAAGATATATTTTTCACCCAGTTTGTACTTTTGCAAATAAGAGAACGCATCCACCTTGTCTACCGGGTTCTTGCTCAAATCCATATCGTTACCCGTCGTACCATAAGAGGCACGGATCTTCAAATTACTCAACCAATCGGACGTCGACTCCATAAACGACTCTTGGCTGATACGCCATGCGGCGGACACTGAGGGGAAAAAGCCCCAACGCTTACCTTCCGGGAAGAGGGTGTTACCATCGTAACGGAAAGAGAACTCGGCGATATACTTCTGATCGAATGTATAGTTGAAACGGCCGATCCAAGAAAGGCGCCCTCCGGTCTTCTCCTTCGCCTCGCCCCAGCGCCGCAAAGCATCGGACGAATAGTTGAACATCTGGTCTAAATTCGTAAGCGGAGACTCACCTTTGGCCGATACCTCCTCGCCACCATTAGATGCCTGCTCGAATACCACCATGGCTGCCACATCATGCTTACCGAACGTATTGGCATAATTCACGAACCAGTTGAATTGCTCGGTCCACAATTGTTTAGTCTTATACTCCAGATTCTCGTAATTCTGCGAGAAGTTGAAGGTATTATATTCATTCAGATTCAATGGAGCCGGCAAGAAACGATTGCCTTGCGGATCCGCTTGCTGGAATTTATAGTTTTTCTGGAAGGTCATAAAGCGCTTCCGGTTGTAATCGTGGCCTAGATAAGAGGCCATCACTTTCGTGCTCAAACCTTTCGTTATGAAATCAAGGTTGATATTGAACGAAACGATACCGTTCAAATTACGCCGACGTGTCTTCAAATAACGGTTTCCAACCACTTGATCCACGGGATTCCATCCCTGCCAAGAGCCATAGTCTTGATAGATCGGATAATCCGTGATGGTGTTAGCGGGCGTTCCGTCTAAGTAAGAGTAAAACGGCGTTGTCTTCATTGCGTTGAAGGTACAACGATATAAATCGTACACCGATTGGTCGTCATCGTCAGAGAAAGGCCAGTAGAAACGCTTATCGTTCGATTGATTCGCATCCAAGTTCACATTCATGGTTATATACTTGGTCAAATCGACAGAAAGGTTCGAACGTAAGGAGAATTTCTTATTCTCCAACGACACATACGATCCCTCCTCGGCCAAGAACGATCCCATCACATAATACTTTACCTTATCCGTACCACCGTTCACGCTCAAGGAGTGTTTCGTATTCCAGGGATTCTGCCAAATATAATCGTTCACGTTATAGTTGATCTTATTATCACGGAAATAGGCATACTCCTCCTCGCCATTAGGAAGCGGCGTACCTTGGAAACGAGCTACCGCATTCTGGTAGTCCAAATCATCAATCGCATCCCAACGGTCGGCAAACAATTCCTGAGTCGGTTTACTAAACGCATAAGAACCTTGGTAATTAAATATCGGTTTTTGGTTTTTCGTTCCTCCCTTAGTCGTTACCAACACGACACCATTTCCAGCAGCGGAACCATAGATTGAGGCGGTAGCCGCATCTTTCAAGAAGCTCATTTGGTCTATTTCATAAGGTTCCAATAAGTCGAAAGCCTCTTTATCGCGAATCACCCCATCAATAACGAACAAAGGATCACCGAATCCTCCACGCATACGAATCTCGGATTTAGCCCCCATCAAACCAGAGTTGCCCGTGATCGTAGCTCCCGGAGCACGTCCGGCCAAAGAGTTTGAAAGATTTGTACTCGGGATCACAGATAGATCATCCGCTTTCACGTTCGATATAGACCCGGTCATGTTCACTTTTTTCTGCACGCCATAACCTACGACAACGACCTCATCCAACTTCTGCGTATCCTCTTTCAAACGGATTTCCAACGTACTTTTCCCTGCCACAGGAATCTCACGGTCTAGATATCCGATATAAGAAACCACCAAGATTGCGTTTTCAGGAACATTGATTAACGTAAACTTACCATCCATATCGGTAATCGTACCGTTTGTCGTACCTTTTACAAGAATGTTTGCACCAATCACTGGTATACCGGCTTCATCAATAACGGTACCCGTCAATCTTATATCATTCTGATTTACAGAATAATTATGGGGGGGGGGGTATTTTGTACACCATACAACGGAGAGAACGCTCCTAACGCTAAAAGCACCGTTGCTAAGTAATATTTATTATTCATAAAACTAGATTTAAGTCTCTTTTACACTTGAATTATACTAAAAATTCTTTTCAAAAACATCTCATCTGAATGAGATTACCCACACACTGTTCTATCCATCTCTCACCATATCTAAAATTTAAGATTTATTCATTAAACATCAAGGTTAACTTGCCTCAAAATCTTGTTTGCATTGAGAAGCATTTTTCTTTTCACCGCAAATATAAATAAAAATCATAAAAAACAAACAACACGATCAGGTTCCGCCAACATCCATTCAATAATTCAATCCGAACTACAAATAGACTATAGATTGAACCAATAATTCATTTTGATCATGAACGTATTTGTAGCGGGGAGTCCCCACATACGATCCAGATTACTTCCCCAGCCGGAGGAGTACCAGTTGTCCCGGTTAGACATCCGGTGTTCCCATACGAAATAAAGCGTGGAACCGGGCAAGTATTCCCAGCGGGCTACCAAGTTGGAACGAAACTCGTTAAACCTAAAATCAGGGTTCCTGAAAGGCATCTGCCCAGCTCCCTCCCCGATGGTATAGACTCCATCCGCATAAGTTAAATGATCCGGATCAATACGTTGGAAACGGTTCTCAAAGGTATGCGACTTCGTATCCGCCGCTAATTTAAAATCATCGTATTTAGCGATGGAGGTGAACGGGGCGCCATAGAATTGAATGGAAATATCGGGGGTCACGTTCACTTGTAATTTCAGCGTGAGGCCATAGGTCTTCTGATCCATGTGGCCCATGACATAATAATAAGGGGTCAAGCTACTCGAGCTAAGCGGACTCGTCGTAGCCACATATTGCATCTCATCCGTATTCCACGCATAATCCAGTTGCCCGGACAAATAGACATGGTTTCCCAAGCGGAATGTCAAGCTCGGCGAGATCGTGTTGAAGCGATTTCCCTCGAAATTATGATCGCCCTCGTATTTTAGCATGAACATCATCCGCTTCGCCTTATCGGTATTGAACTTAGCGGAAGTTAAGAAATAAGAACCGAAGCGGACATCCGGTCCCCCTCGCAGCAAGCGGCTATCCAGCCAATTCCAAGCGAAGGTTTCCTTGACATCCCATTCATACCGGTTCATCGTCATACTTTGCCAACGCAAGGAAGCGTTGTTGCTAAAAGGAGTACCGCCGTAATTCCACATATTCTTTTGGGACAGGGTAAAGGCGTTGTACCGGAATATCTTCCAGATATCGGTCTGCCGATACATGATCTCCGTCTCATTCATCAGATAATCTGTCTCCTTCATATATCCCATATCATTCAAGTCGAAACCGGGTGACGACCAAGTAAAGGTCTCCGAGAAGTTCCATTTGGCGTTTCCTTTCCGTCCCACTTTCACATAACCACCTGTTCCGGTCAGGGAGCGACGAGTAGGATCCACCCCCAGATAATCGGCGGAGGAAGCCCTTTGATAATAATGCGCCACGCTATTCTGCAAGGCCGTGATCGCTCCGGCGCTACCATGCAAGGAACTCAACATTCCCTTTACATCTATATAATAAAGGCGATTCTTGAAATACTGGGTAAAATCAATACCCGCCGTGAAAGCGTTACGCACCATAAAATCTTCCAGATAAGGCTGATCCAAGGCACGGTTTACCGAAGTCACCATACCGCCCAGCAAGGTATTCCCCTTCCAGTTCTTTTGCACACGGGCCACGGTATAGTTTGTCAAAGGCTCCACGACTTCCACGTCCTCCACCCCATTACGGGTAACCTTGGAGGAGGAACGTGCCGTTACACTCTCGATCACTCCGATCGTCAAGCCCCGTTTATTCGTACCCGTCAGTTTCAAAGCACCAATAATCGGCACATTCTCTTTCGTCTCGGCATAACTACCTACGTTGTCTATACCCCGTGGCGTATAAGAGGGAGAGGCGCCGATCCTACGGGTATAAAACATCATATCGCTACCGTTCGCAAAATCCAAGATATGTTTTCCTTCCAAGAAGAAGGGGCGTTTCTCATCGTAAAACGTCTCGTAAGCCGTAAGGTTCATTACGGAGGGGTCCAACTCCACTTGTCCGTAATCCGGATTGATCGTCATATCCAACGTATAATCCGAGAGGGCGAACTTAGCGTCCAAGCCCACGTTTCCTCCCCAGCTATGCCCTTTTTGATAAGGGCTGCCGTCTATCCGGGGTTCCTGCCTGTATTTACCCATTACATACGGCAAGAACTCGATGCCGCGAGGCTTGGGAACAGAGTCCATGCCGCTCATGTTACCGAACGAAAAGACATGTCCGTTATTCTTCAAGGGGATCATGCTCCAATTTTGCACCTCGTTATTCCTACGGATGATACGGCGTACGTGCAAGCCCCAAACGCCATCCTCCGATTGCTGGTTATAGCGCAACTGGCTGAACGGGATACGCAGCTCGGCGGTCCAACTGGAATCCGCCCGATCAATATGCGTCCGGCCCTCCCAAACGGCGTTCCAGCTCTTATTGACATCCAACTTGTCGGTAACGATTAAATCGGTCTTATTCCCTCCCAGATTGATATTGAATTCCGGCGCCGCCCGATAATCATGGTAGGTGTCGAAAGCGACGCTGATCAAATCGCCCAAGCTATTATCATCCCGGTTCCCGATAAAACGGTTCATCTTATCCGGCACGGCGTCCTTACAATACACGCCTATATAGATATATTTATCATCATAGAAAAGTTTCACCCGGGTCGGAGATTGGGTGATCGCCCGCTCATAGGGGATAATCTGTACGAAACGATCCGACCATTCGCCTTGCTTCGTCCAAAAGTCCTCATCCAGCTTACCGTCGATCGTAGGTTTCACTCCCGATACTTTCCGGATATTATAGGTACGCTTATAAGCTTTCTCAAAAGGGACGATCGAATCTTGCTGGGCTTCGCACAACAACGAGATTCCTAAAAACACGAGTAGAGTCAGATATTTCATAATGGTCTAGACTATAAGATAACAATAAGCCTCAAAGATACACACTTCTTTTCAGAAAAGAACACATCTTCCTTAGATTTATCGCAACGAAGCCGAAGGCATACGATATCAAGTACTCACTGCACCCCGTTTTGCAGTATTACCGCGACGCACGTGCAGCGCTACTGCAACCCACGTGCAGTAACACTGCAATGCGGGTTGCAGTACAATAACAATAGCGTCACGATAAAACTCAACAACCGCCTCCCAACGCCCGGTATAGCAATATCTTCTTCCGGCATAAATCGGTGACGATATCGATATGCTCCAGCTCGCTATCCAGATAACGCTCCTCGGCGGAAAGAACCTCCAAGAAACCGGTATAGCTTAATTGGAACATCTCTCCGGCATTCACCACGGAACGTTGGTGGGCAAGGGATTCTTTCTCTTTCAAGCGGATACGCTCCGTTTGGGTCTGGCTGGCGCAATAGAGATCGAGCACCTCGGTGTAAGCGTTCAAAGCGGTCTCGTGGTATTGGGACAAGGCGATACGCTGGGAAGCCTTCGCCTCGTTCCACATCGAACGGATCTCATCGCGGCGGAAGATAGGAGCCGTGATACCCGCCGCCAAGTCGTACACCAAAGAGGCCGGCGAGTGGAACCACTTACCCACATCAAACGCATTGAAACCACCACTGGCGCCAAGCACCAACGAGGGATAAAAAGCCGCCTTCGCCGCTATCACATCCGCCTTGGAGGCGATCAACCCCATCTCGGCGGAACGTACATCCGGACGCAATGTCAAGAGGTTCGCCGGAATCCCTTCCGACAAGGGAACCGGCAACTTACGCAACTCATCGAATCCCATCCGGCGAATCTCGAAGGGGAAAACACCCAACAGGCAGGCGATCGCCCGCTCCTTCTCACCGATCAACTGATCGTTTTCCAGCAACTTACTCTCGATCGACAGCACACGGGCATAAAACTGATCGACCGCCAACTGCGTCTCCGCCCCTTCCTTCTTCAACTGGCGGGTCAGCTCATGGGAACGACGGGCACTGGCCAGCGCGTTCCGCAACACCTCCTTACGACGGTCCAAACCGATCAACTCATAATATTGAATCGCCAGATCGGATATCAACATCGACTGGGCAAAACGGGTAGCCTCCACGGAAGCCATCCAGCGAGCGGCGGCGGCCTGCTTCTTCCGGGTCAGTTTGCCCCAGATATCCGCTTCCCATTGAAAGCTCAAGCTCAAGCCGAAATCCCGGTAAGGGTCCGGTATATGCTTATCCTTTGGCAAAGAAGGCACGTTCGTCTCGCTATTCCCCACACCATCCATCGTATATTCACCGAAACGGTTCACGGAGGCTCCGATGTTCAAATTCACGTCCGGCAGCAAAAGCCCTTTCGCCCGTTGCAAGGCCGCGCGGCTCATGGCGATGCGCTCCATGCTCTGCCGGAAGGAATGGTTATTGCGTAAAGCCACATCCACATAGCCTCGCAATAAGGTATCTTGGAAAAAGACATCCCACGACAGCGGTTTCACGAACGTAGTGTCGTTCATTCCCATCTCGCCGGATTCCGGAAGCGAGATCCGCTCGTCCATCGATAGCTCGGGAGTCTTACAACCGGCCAAAGCAATCAGAGCCAAGGCGCAGCCTATCATTATATATCTCATCTTATTAATACACATACTCGTCTTCTTTAATTTGCTCTTTCTCTTTTCTCTTTTTAAAATAAGTAGCCAGCGACTCGAAGATCACGTAAAGCCCCGGGATCAAGAAGATACCGACAAACGTACCGATCAACATACCTCCGGCCGCCGCCGTACCGATCGAACGGTTCCCCAAGGCACCGGCTCCCGAGGCGATCGTCAACGGAATCAAGCCACTGATAAAAGCGAAGGAGGTCATCAAGATCGGGCGCAAACGACTGGTAGCCCCTTGAATAGCGGCCCCCATCACGCTGATACCTTCCTTACGGCACTGGTTCGCCACCTCGATAATCAAGATCGCGTTCTTTCCCAGCAAACCAATCAACATCACCAACGCCACCTGCGCATAGATGTTATTCTCCAGACCTACCACGTACAGCAAGAAGAACGAGCCGAACACACCCGCCGGAAGCGACAGGATGACCGGAAGCGGAAGCAATAAGCTCTCGTATTGGGCGGCAAGCAACAGATAGACGAATGCCAAACAAATAGCGAAAATTACCAACGTTTGCCCACCGGACTCTTTCTCCTCCTTCGCCACACCGGACCATTCGGTATCATAACCACGGGGCAATACCTCGGAAGCGATCTCCTCAACAGCCGCCAAAGCCTCACCCGAGCTGACACCCGGGGCGGCCTCGCCGGTAATCATGGCCGAGGTAAACAGGTTGTAACGGGTAATCTGGCTCGGGCCATACACACGCTCCATCGTCATGAAGTTGGAGTAAGGCACCATATTCCCCTCCTTATTCTTAGCATACAGGCTGAACAAATCCTCCGGATTCATACGATACTCCGGCGCCGCTTGCAACATGACCTTGTACATCTGGCCGAAACGGACGAAGTTGGAGGAATAGAAACTACCTACATAGGATTGCAAGGTTTCCATGGACTCGTTCACGTTGATGCCTAGCTTAGCCGCCTTCGCCAAATCCACCCGGAGCAGATATTGCGGGAAATTCGGGTTGAAGCCGGAAGTGACACCAGTCAGGCGAGGATCAGCGTTCAGCTTCGCCACGAAGTTCTTGGCGACCTCATCCAACTCGGCGAACGTACCGGCGGTCTTATCTTGCAGACGAAGCTCGAAGCCGCTCGCGTTACCGAATCCCGGAACCGTAGGCGGCAGGAAGAACTGGATGTCCGCATCCTTGATATGGGCGACACGATCGGCATACACGCTCATCAACTCCGCCGCCGTCTGCTCCCGTTGATCCCAAGGGGTCAGGTTAATCATACCCATACCGAAGCTGGCACCCTCCGTCTCGGTCATCAAGCTATAGCCGGCCAAGGTAGAGATCGTCTCCACCTCTTCCAACGGCAACAAAGCCGCTTGCACCTTGTTCAAGGCCGCTTCCGAACGCTCCAAGGTAGCTCCGGGAGGCGCATCTACGTTCACATAGATCATACCTTGGTCCTCGTTCGGGATAAAGCCGGAAGGCAACACGAACGTCATGCCCCACGTGGCCAGACAGAAAAGGATCAAGGTTGCGTACGTCAGCATCCGACGGTTCAAGAACCATCTTAAATTCAAGCGATAACGACGCTCCAAGAAATCATAACGGCGGTTAAAGCCCTCGAAGAAACGAGTCAGAAGGCCCTTCTTCGCCTTTTTCGAATGAGATACCGGCTTCAGTAACAAGGCGCAAAGAGCCGGAGACAACGTCAAGGCGTTCACGCCGGAGATCACGATCGCCACAGCAAGCGTCAATGAGAACTGGCGATAGAAGATACCCACCGTACCATCCATGAAACCGACCGGGATAAACACGGCGGACATCACCAGCGTAATAGCGATAATCGCCCCTCCGATCTCACCGATCGCCTTTTTCGTCGCCTTCAACGGGGGCAGCTTCTCGTTGTGCATCTTCACGTGGACCGCCTCTACCACCACGATCGCGTTATCCACCACGATACCGATAGCAAGCACCAAGGCGAACAAAGTCAGCATATTGATCGAGAAACCCAGCATCTGCATAAAGAAGAACGTACCGATCAACGATACCGGAACGGCGATAGCGGGTATCAACGTAGACCGGAAATCCTGCAAGAAAAGATACACCACGATAAATACCAAGATAAACGCCTCCAGCAAGGTCTTGAGCACGACCGATATGGAAGCGTCCAAGAAACGGGATACGTCGTACGAGATATTATATTCCATACCCGGGGCAAACGTCGTTTCCTTCAATTCCTCCATCTTCGCCTTGATCTGCTGGATCACCTCACGGGCGTTCGAGCCCGGACGCTGCTTGATCATGATAGAGGCCGAGGGCTTTCCGTCCGTCATGGAGATCATATTATAATCCTCGGAATCAAACTCGATCGTAGCCACGTCTTTCAGGCGAAGCACGGAACCGTCCGGCAGGGCTTTCAAGACGATCTCGCCATATTCCTCCGGCGTGCTGAACTTACCGCTATACTGCAAGACGTATTGCAATTGCTGCGGGATCTTGTCGGAGCTGATACCCGTCTTACCCGGCGCCGCCTCGATATTCTGCGAGCGGATCGCCTCCGTAACCTCTTGCGGCGACATATTATAAGCCGCCAACCGGTTCGGGTTCAGCCATACACGCATCGCATAGTCGCGGCTACCCATGATCTCCACGAATCCCACGCCATCGATGCGCTTCAACTCACGCAAGATATTGATATCGGCAAAGTTATATACGAATTTCTCCGTATGGGTACTATCCGAGCTCATGATGTTCAGGTACATCAACATACTGTTTACCTCCTTCTCCGTAATCACGCCGGCACGGATCACCTCTTCCGGAAGCTCATCCAGCACGGTGGTCACACGGTTCTGCACATTCACGGAAGCTACGTCCGGGTCGGTACCGACCTTGAAATAGATCGTAGTCAAGGACATACCGTCGTTCGTACAAACAGAGGTCATATAGGTCATTCCGGGCACGCCGTTGATAGCACGCTCCAGCGGGGTCGCCACCGTTTTCGCCATCACGTCGGCGTTCGCTCCGGTATAACGGGCGGTAACGGTAACGGATGGGGGCACGATATCCGGGAATTGGGTGATCGGCAAGGAGTTGATCGCCAGCAATCCCAAGAAGACAATTACCACCGATATCACGCCCGATAAGATAGGGCGTCTGATAAATATTTCAAACATAGGGCTTACTTATTATTCTCGATTTCATTAGACGATTCCAATTGGCGACGGATCGTGGCTCCATCTACCATATCGGGATTGATAGTCATGCCGTCTGTGATCATCTGAACACCCTCGTAGACGATGACGGTCTGGTCCGGCAAATCCTGTGTTACGTAATAAGAACCGTGGCGGGCCAACGGCTCGAAGCTACGCACGCTCACCTTTCCATCTTCCGCTACCGTATATACATAGGTAAAATCCTGTATCTCGAAAGTGGATTGCTGGGGAACCAAGACCACGTTCTCCATCTTGGTCAGCATCCGGATCTTACCGGATACGCCATGTCGCAGCAAACGTTCCGGGTTCGCAAAACGGGCACGGAAAGCGATCGATCCGGTACCCCGCTCAAAGTCGCCCTCCACGGTCTCTACCTTCCCTTTATACCGATAGGTGGATTGGTCGGAAAGGATCAGCTCCAGATTATTATACTCCGGCTGGTCGATACCGCTCAACTGCGTCCGTTTATATTCCAGATACTCCTTCTCGTTGATCTTGAAATAGGCGAACATATCCGATACGTCCGTCAAGGAGGTCAATAAGCTGCTCGGCGTAACCAAACTTCCCACCTTAAAGGGGATGCGGTCCACGTATCCCTCGAAAGGAGCCGTGATCGTCGTGTACGAGAAATTAGTCTCCGCACGTTGCAAACGGGATTTGGCCTGTTGCACCTGCAAGCGTGCCACGTCCGCCTCGGCCATCGCCTGCTCCAGACGAATCGGCGAGATGATATCTTTCTCCACCAAACGCTTGATGCGGTCTACCTCTACCTCCGCCATCTTCAACTCGGCTTGGGCCTGTTTGTGATTGGCTTGCGCCTCTTTCACCTCCTCGTACAATTCCGCCGAGGAAAGCTTGAAAAGCACCTGCCCTTTCTTCACGTGCTCGCCCTCATCTACAAGGACGGCCTCCACGAACCCTTCCACTTTCGGTTTCAACTCTACGAACTGTACGGCTTGTACATCCGCTACATAGGACTGCGGCACCTCGATCGTGGTCGTGGTTAACCGCATCACCGGCGTATGATCTTTCTTCCCGGACTTTTTCTCCCGGTTTTGGCTACAAGATACCCATACACAAGCCGTTAAGCATAGTAAGGGTAAATAGTTAGAAAACAATTTTATCCTCATAAAACTTATAGATTTATAATTATTTGAATACGACGAAAAGCACATAGGCGAATCACCCCATGCGCGACAATAAGAAACAGGTAAGTTCTACTAAATCAGATAGGAACAGAACCAAACGAAATTCTGTGCTTTGTGTAGGTTATAAAATAAAGGAAGCTTGGCGCATTGCCGTAGTTCCAAGAAATGAATTAATTCATGTAAATCCAGAATCGTAAACAAGTCCCATATCAAATCGATCTCCAAGGCACGGATTTGCACTTGCTCCTGACGTACCGTTCGCAAGGAGGCGTTATCGTCAAAATCCAACAACACATCGGGTGCCTCTTTATCGACCATTTCCATCGAGGTAGTGGTAATATTCTCCGGAAAGAAATCGCTTCCAATGGAATAAAACTGTAACAGCACCAACATGATCATAAGCATGATACGCTGGTGAAGCCCAAAACGATTATTCACTGTTACATTTAGCATCTTTTATCCAATGGAGGCGCAAAGATAAACAATCTTTTTGGGAAGAAAAAACATTTCACCCGCATACGAGTATTGGTATCGCCCCACGCCGGTATAGGCATGAGGCGATGCAGGTATAGGCGTAGGGCTACACCAATACCGACACAGGCTCACGCCTATACCAGCACTTAAATATATGCTTTTACCTTCTCCCGATCCGTTTGTACCGTCTCGAATTCGGAGGAGACGATACTGCTTCCCATCGGGACATTCTCATTGCGGTATTCCATTTTACTATATACGATACTTCGGGCGGACGTATGAAATTCTTTCGCACCGGTCTCCGCCTCTATTTTCCCGATATTATTCTCACGTACGCCACATCCCGGCATGATGATGATCCGTCCGTCCGCACGTTTCACCAGCTCGGCGATCAAGGGGATTCCTTTCACGGCATCCGATTGCTGGCCGGAGGTCAAGATACGGTCGCATCCCAACTCGATTAGCTGCTCCAACGCAGTGAATGGGTCCCGGCAAACATCGAAAGCACGATGACAAGTTACGGACAGAGGTTTTGCCGCCTCGATCAAGCGCCGCATCAAGGGTACATCGATATCCCCGTCTTTCGTAAGACAGCCGAAAACGACGCCATGCACTTTTAGCTCCTTGCACAGTTCTATATCCAATAGCATGGATTGTACCTCGGCTTCCGTATACAAGAAATCACCGCCTCTCGGACGGATAATCACATTGATATCGATCTTGGAAGTCAGAGCCTTCGCCGTCTTGATCTCTCCATAACTAGGTGTAGTTCCCCCTTCGGGTATCCCGGCGCAAAGCTCTACACGGGTAGCGCCTCCCGCCTCCGCCTCCACACAGCTCTGGGCGGAGTTCGCGCATATCTCAATAATTCGTTTCATGTTTATTTAGTATTGTTGACGTACAAAATTACATAAATATCACCACTTGCTCAACAGAACTACAAATAACTATCCGATACCATTAAAAACACCCCTATTATGGATTAACAAAATAAAACAGAACTGTCACCTTTACTATCAAAAAGGCAGCAAATTCGTATCTCCTTATCTATCTATGCCTTAGAAATTTGACTATAGCTTTCTGATTCGTCCAAATAAGAAACAAATTGGTCTATTTCGGAACTACAGCTAAATAGTTTAATGTTTAACTAATCTCAAAAAGACACAAAAAGTTCTATTTTCAAGGATCGAAACGCCATAAAACGTAATATTGCAACGACATTTTAATAGGTTAAGATAAATAACAAATAGGCTTTATGGGAGAAATAAAAGGCTATATCTCACAGGTTATCGGCCCGGTAGTGGATATCCACTTTGATTATGGGACAGAAGAAACAGTAACCCTCCCCCGTATCCACGACGCCATGGAGATTTCCCGTCCGAACGGAAAGATCTTGATCGTCGAAGTTCAGCAACACATCGGGGAAAACACCGTCCGTACCGTAGCGATGGATACGACCGACGGATTGAGACGAGGCATGGAGGCCGTGTCATACGGAATGCCCATCACCATGCCGACCGGCGACCAAGTCAAAGGACGTTTAATGAATGTCACCGGCGACCCTATCGATGGCATGGCCCAGCTTACTAAAGACGGGGCTCTTCCCATCCATCGTGAGCCTCCTAAATTCGAGGATCTGACAACGACCCAAGAGGTCTTGTACACGGGTATTAAAGTAATCGATTTATTGGAACCTTACGCCAAAGGAGGTAAGATCGGACTTTTCGGAGGAGCCGGAGTGGGCAAAACGGTATTGATCATGGAATTGATCAACAACATCGCAAAGAAAAACAACGGATTCTCCGTCTTCGCCGGTGTGGGTGAACGTACACGTGAAGGAAATGACCTATTGCGTGAAATGATCCAATCCGGTGTCATCCGATACGGCGAGGAGTTTAAGAAGAGTATGGAGGCAGGTAACTGGGACTTGTCGAAGATCGATTACGATGAATTGGCTAAGTCGCAAGCTACCTTGGTATTCGGGCAGATGAACGAACCGCCGGGCGCCCGCTCGTCCGTGGCCTTATCCGGTTTGACGATCGCCGAATCCTTCCGTGACAAAGCCTCTGAGGGAGAAAGAAAAGATATATTATTCTTCATCGATAATATCTTCCGTTTCACCCAAGCCGGTTCCGAGGTTTCCGCCTTGCTGGGGCGTATGCCTTCCGCCGTAGGTTACCAACCGACATTGGCCACGGAAATGGGAGCTATGCAAGAGCGTATCACTTCAACCAAGAAGGGCTCCATCACCTCCGTACAGGCGGTGTATGTTCCTGCCGATGACTTGACGGACCCGGCTCCGGCGACTACCTTTACGCATTTGGACGCAACAACCGTCCTCAGCCGCAAGATCACGGAACTCGGTATCTATCCGGCCGTAGACCCGCTGGAATCTACATCCCGCATCCTTGATCCGCTGATCGTAGGCAAGGAGCATTACGACACAGCGCAACGGGTAAAACAAATCCTGCAACGGAACAAGGAACTTCAAGATATCATATCCATCCTCGGTATGGAAGAACTTTCCGACGAGGACAGGCTAACGGTCAACCGGGCCCGCCGTGTACAACGTTTTCTGTCCCAGCCCTTCTCCGTGGCGGAACAATTCACTGGCGTACCCGGTGTCATGGTCTCTATAGAGGATACGATCCGGGGATTCAAGATGATCATGGACGGGGAAACGGATGACATACCCGAACAGGCATTCTTAAACGTAGGAACCATCGAGGATGTCTTGGAGAAGGCCAAGCAGCTGAAAGAACAAGCAAATTAATCGATATGAAACTGGAAATTGTATCACCGGACGGCATTCTTTTCGAAGGCGAGACCGAATCTGTCTCATTCCCGGGAGTTGCCGGTTCATTCGATATCTTGCCTCATCACGCCCCATTGATAGCAGCGTTGAAGGCGGGTACGATCCGGTTCAAGGCAAACGGCAAAAGACAAGAACAAACGATACAAAGCGGATTCGTAGAGGTAAAAGACGACATCCTATCCGTTTGCGTCGAATAAAAACATACGACAATGAATGGCAGATTAAAAATGAGGTTAATGGGTTTGATCACGTTTATCAACGTGGCAATAGGCGTTTCATTGGGTGGTTTATTATATACCATCTGGCCGGAACACTATTTCTCGTGGTATCCGTCCATTCCCTTCTTTTACTGGGTCATGGCCATGGCGATGACTTTCTTCCTAGACCGGGTAAAAAGGAAAAACGGAGATGTGACCGTAACCATGTACATGCTAGTCCGGTTGTGTAAGTTCACGCTCGCTTTCGTCTTCTTATGGATGTACGCGGCGTTTGTCGGGCAACAATTAAAGACATTTGGTTTCACGTTGATGTTATTCTATTTCATTTACCTCGGACTGGAGACTTACATTTTATATCTGTTTGAAAAGAAAAGAATGAAAAGAGAGAAAAGGGAAAAGGATGATGAGTACAATCAAAGATAACAAATACATATGGATCGCTTTCTGGATGTGGCTCAGCTTTCTCACTCCGGCAAAAGCGGCGTCCGGCGAGATAGACGTGCAGGATATCGTCTTCTCCCACATTCAAGACGCCTATACATGGCATATCACGGAATGGAACGGACAAGAGATTGCGATTCCCCTGCCTATCTTGGTAAAAAGCGAGGAAAGAGGATGGGATTTATTCCTGTCATCCCATCTACATCAAGGCCGGACGCATCACAATTATTATATCGCCGGGGAAGGTGAGCATGCGGGAAAGGTTGTTGAGAAGAACAGTGCCGGAGAAGAGGTTCGCCCGATGGATTTCTCATTGACCAAGAATGTTTGCGGACTGTTCCTCAGTTGCGGTCTCTTGCTTTTCATCGTTCTCCGAACCGCCCATTGGTATAAAAAGCACCCGAACGAGGCGCCGGGCGGATTTATCGGATTGATGGAAATGGCCATCTCCTACATACAAGACGGGGTGATCAAAGAGGCGATCGGAAAAGAATATAAGCCGTTCTCGTCCTATTTGCTGACGGTATTTTTCTTTATCTTGATCAACAACCTGATCGGAATCATACCTATTTTCCCGGGAGGCGCTAATATTACGGGAAATATAGCGGTAACAGGCGTATTGGCACTTTGTACGTTTATAGCGGTCAACCTGTTCGCCACGAAAGCGTACTGGAAAGAGATCTTTTGGCCCAAAGCGCCGATCTACTTGAAACTGCCCTTGCCGATCATGCCGTTCGTGGAGTTCTTCGGGGTATTCACCAAGCCGTTCGCGTTGATGATCCGTCTGTTCGCCAACATCATGGCGGGCCATACGATTATCTTGGCGCTAACCTGTTTGATATTCATAACGGCAACCATGGGAGTAGCCGTGAATTTCGGTATGACGATCGTATCCGTCTTGTTCTGTGCGTTCATGAACTGTCTGGAATTGTTAGTGGCTTGCTTGCAAGCTTATATTTTCACCCTGCTGTCGGCCAACTATATCGGATTGGCCAAGGTAAGGGAATAAATCCAAAGAAATTAAGGTATTAGAATTATATTATTAAGGTTACTAATTTAAAATTAAACACTATGTTATCGACTATTTTATTACAAGCGGCAGCCGGGATGGGCGTAGCGAAGATGGGAGCCACTATAGGAGCGGGATTCGCCGCCATAGGTGCAGGTATCGGAATCGGATTGATCGGTAAAGGTGCCGTTGAAGCTATTGGACGCCAGCCGTCGGCCGCAGGAGAGATCCGTACCTCGATGTTGATTATGGGAGCGTTGGTAGAAGGTGTGGCATTGTTCGCTATTGTCGTATGTTTCTTAGCGTTGTTCCAATAAAAAAGTAACAAACTATGTCTTTATTAACACCGGATTCAGGGCTTCTATTCTGGATGATCGTTTCATTCGGGATTGTCTTCGTGATCCTTTCCAAATACGGTTTTCCCGTGATCGTCAAGGCAATCGAACAACGGAAAGCTTACATTGACAATTCCTTAGAGACGGCACGTCAGGCGAATGAGCGACTTGCCCATATCCAAGCCGAGGGCGAGAAGATGCTAGCCGAGGCCAAGGAAAAGCAAAACGCCGTCCTGAAGGAAGCCTTTGCCGAAAAGGAGCGGATCATCGAGGAGGCACGGAAAAAGGCCGTCTCCGAGGCACATCTGCAGATAGAGGAGGCTACCCGGCGTATCCGCGAAGAAAAAGAGAAAGCTATTCGCGAAGTCCGCTCGGAGATAGCGGATCTGTCTATCGCTATCGCAGAGAAAGTAATGAAAGAGAAAATCGGCCGGGATAAGGAACAACAACAGATGATCGACCGGCTGCTGGATGAGGTATCGTTTAGTAAATCGTAAGGTATGGATATAGGAACTATTTCTTCCCGGTATGCCAAAGCGCTTTTCTCCCTAGCGAAAGACAAGGAACAGGAAAGCCGGGTATATGATGATATGAAGATGTTGGCGGACAGCTTCTCGATGGAGCCGGAGCTTAGGGGTGCCTTGAGCAACCCGATCGTTTCCGTACCGGAGAAAGTGAAATTGCTTACGGCGGCGGGGGGTATCGAGGTATGCGAGCTATATACACGTTTTATCAATCTGGTATTAGCCCATAAACGGGAGACACTACTGCCCTTCATCGCATACATTTATATCCATTTGTACCGGAAAGAGAAGAAGATTACCCGGGTACGATTCGACACAGCCGTAACGGTAGACGATGCGGTCAAGTCTCACCTGCAAGACAAGCTGCGGAAAGAGACGGGATGCACGATCGAGTTCTCCGGCCACGTGGAACCGGAACTAATCGGGGGCTTCCGCCTACGCATCGGCAATTACCGGATAGACGCCAGCTATGCGACGCAACTACGGGATATCCGTACCGGGCTACTCGAAAACAGATAAAAAAGAAGAAGTATGACAGAACAGATAAAAGTGAGTGAAGTCTCCTCCATCCTGCGCCAGCAATTGGAAGGAATCCATACCAGCATCAAGCTGGAGGAGGTCGGGACCGTATTGCAGGTGAGTGACGGCGTGGCCCGCATCTACGGGCTGGATAATGCGGAGGCGAACGAGTTGCTTCAATTCGATAACGGGATGGAAGCGATCGTGATGAACTTGGAGGAAGATAATGTAGGCGCCGTCCTTTTAGGTCCGACCGACCAAATCAAGGAGGGCGACACCGTAAAACGCACGGGCCGTATCGCCTCTATCGATGTCAGCGAGGGGATGATCGGGCGTGTGATCGATCCGTTGGGAAACCCGATCGACGGGAAAGGCGAGATCCTTGGCGAGACTTGCGAGATGCCGCTTGAGCGCAAGGCTCCGGGCGTGATCTTCCGTCAGCCGGTAAACGAGCCTTTGCAAACCGGTATCAAGGCCGTAGACGCTATGATCCCTATCGGAAGGGGGCAACGTGAGTTGATCATCGGCGACAGGCAGACGGGAAAGACCTCGATCGCTATCGATACCATCATCAACCAACGTAGCAACTACGAGGCAGGGAACCCGGTTTACTGTATTTACGTGGCGATCGGGCAAAAGGGTTCCACGGTAGCGGCCTTGGTGAACACCTTGCAAGAGAAAGGCGCCATGGACTATACGATTGTCGTAAGCGCGACCGCCTCCGACCCGGCAGCCATGCAATATTTCGCCCCGTTCGCCGGAGCGGCCATCGGAGAGTACTTCCGGGATAGCGGACGACACGCCTTGGTAGTCTACGACGATCTGTCCAAGCAAGCGGTCGCCTACCGTGAGGTCTCCTTAATCCTTCGCCGTCCTTCCGGGCGTGAGGCGTACCCGGGTGATATCTTTTACCTGCACTCCCGCCTATTGGAACGTGCCGCCAAGATCATCAACCAGCCGGAGGTAGCCCGTGAGATGAACGATCTCCCCGAAAGCATGAGAGACAAGGTGAAAGGCGGTGGCTCCTTGACCGCTTTACCGATCATCGAGACTCAGGCGGGAGACGTATCGGCTTATATCCCGACCAACGTGATCTCTATCACCGACGGACAGATATTCCTTGAGACCGATTTATTCAACCAAGGGAACCGCCCGGCTATCAACGTCGGAATCTCTGTTTCCCGTGTAGGCGGTAACGCGCAATTAAAGGCGATGAAAAAGGTAGCGGGTACCTTGAAAATCGATCAGGCTCAGTTCCGTGAATTGGAATCATTCTCCAAGTTCGGGGGCGAGATGGATGCCGTCACCGCTTTCACGATCGATAAGGGGCAGAAGAATACCCAGTTACTGATACAGCCTCAATATAGCCCGATGCCGGTGGAAGAGCAAATCTCGATCCTTTATTGCGGAACGCAAGGTCTGCTGAAAGAGGTTCCATTGGACAAGGTGCATGAGTTCGAGGCAAGGTTCTTGCAAGAGTTACGTACCTCTCACCAACGGGACGTACTGGATGTCTTAAAGACCGGCGTTATCAATGATGAGATACGAGGCATATTGGAAAAAACAGCGAAGGAGCTATGGGTTCATTGAAAGAAATAAAAGTCCGGATCGCCTCTATACGGAGCACGCAGAAGATCACCGCCGCCATGAAAATGGTATCGTCAGCCAAGCTTCATCATGCCCAGACGCAAACCGAGCACACACTTACATATGCTAATAAACTATCCGCTATCTTAAACGGTCTTCTTTCGGCAGAATGCGACCTAGACTCACCTTACACCGAACAGCGTAAGGTGAGCAAGGTGGCTATCGCCGTATTCGCCTCGAGCACGGGTTTATGCGGGACATTCAATGCCAATATATGGAAAGAGTTATCCGCCACGATCCAGACTTATAAGAACCAGCAAATAGAGGTACGCCTCTACCCTATCGGCAAGAAAATAGCGGATGAGCTTCATAAAGCGGGGTATAGCTTCGACACTGATTTCGTCACGATCGGCGAAAAACCGTCTTATGAAAGCGCCGTATCCTTGGCGAACCGTCTCATGGAGCTGTTCGTCACAGGTAAAGCAGACCGGGTGGAATTACTGTATCACCATTTCAAGAACATGGCGACACAAGTCGTAACCTACAAGACGTATCTTCCCCTTTCCCTCTCGGATACGGAAGCGGCGGAAACGGCCACCGACTACATCCTTGAGCCCTCGGCGGAAGAGTTGCGTAACCGGCTTTTCCCGAAATTGCTGAACCTAACCATCTATACGATCCTACTCGACACCTCGACCGCCGAGCACGCCGCCCGTATGATGGCCATGCAGACCGCCAACGACAATGCGAACGATTTAATCCAACAATTAACTTTGCAATATAATAAAACCCGCCAGCAGGCCATCACCAACGAATTGCTGGATATCATGGGAGGAGCGGCCGTTTCATCGTAATAAAAACGGGATGCTTCCTTGGCTAAACAGACAATGATCCGTATGTAAAACACTTTACTAACGGATCATTTCTTATTTACAAAAAAAAGTAAGACCTTTGCTCACCAAAACATAAGCCTGTATACATTTATATTATACCAATCTAGGATCGTACTTATGATGAATCAAGAAAAGCTAAAAGGGCATCTCCTTATTTTAGCGGCCAACATCCTGTTCGCCATTAATATGCCCGTATCCAAATATCTACTCCCCGAGCATGTGCAACCCGAGGCGCTGACCAGTATGCGGATGAGCTTCGCTTGCGTGATGTTCTGGATCACCTCCCTATTCGTTCCCTATGAGAAAGTGCCGTTGAAGGACTTGGGACTTCTATGCCTTTGCGCCCTTTGCGGAGTAGGCTTGAACCAAGGGCTGTTTATCTGGGGATTGAATACCACGTCGCCGGTAGACGCTTCCATCATAGCGACCGCCGTCCCCATCTTTGTCATGATCTTGGCGGCCCTAATCCTAAAGGAACCTATCACACGGATGAAAACGTTCGGGGTACTGCTTGGCATATGCGGGGCGGTCTCCTTAATACTACAATCCACGCAAGGTTCCAATCAAGCGAGCAGTCTAGGGGGAAACCTGTTGATTACGGTTAGCGGATTCATGTACTCGATTTATTTGGTAGTATCCAAACCTCTAACACTCAAGTACTCATCCGTCACGATGATGAAATGGATGTTCCTGTTCTCCACGCTGATTACCCTGCCTTTCGCTGTCGAATCCATCTGGAATACCCCGGCTTTCCACAAAGAGGTCTTCGACGGCCAAGAGTTGGGAGCCATCTTCTTCGTGTTATTCGGGGCCACGTTCGTACCTTATTTATTAATACCGCTGGCCTTAAAGCGAATCCGCCCGACTACCGTCAGCATGTACAATTATATCCAACCGATCGTAGCTTCCTTTATCGCCGTATTCATCGGTCAGGATAGTTTTAGCGTAACGAAACTAGTATCGGCCGCACTTGTTTTCTCCGGCGTCTATTTAGTGACCCAAAGCAAGAGCCGGGCGGACCTTGAACAACAAAATAGTCAATCTTTTAGCAAAAACGCTTGCAATATGAAAAATAATGCGTAATATTGCCCCCATAATATAAAAGAATAAGTAGCATACAAAATCAATGATGAGTGTAGAGTCCTCATATTATACATGGGCATTGATGACCCCTTGGGGGGTTAGAATCTATTAATAAGCATTCGCGTAGACCACGTCACGCTATGTCGCAATCTCGTATTGCATCCTTTTTTATTTCTCCTTTTACATAAATAAGTTTAATCAATCGGTTATTGTCGGTTGCTAATCATGAAAAAGCCTTTTCTTGATTGTCAATCCTCGATGAACCATTAAAAATACATATCGATGAAAGTATTAAAATTCGGCGGAACATCCGTAGGTTCCGTGAATAGTATCTTAAGTGTAAAGAAAATAGTAGAGGCTATCGAAGAGCCCGTAATCGTGGTTGTCTCCGCCTTAGGGGGCATCACCGATAAATTACTGGCCACTTCTACCATGGCTTCTAAAGGCGACCTTGCCTACGAGAAAGAATTATCGGAGATCATCGCCCGCCATCTGGACGTGATCGAGGGAGTGATAGAGGACAAGGAGGTACGCATGGATGTCCAGAAGAAAGTGATGGCTTTACTGGATGAATTGAGCAATATTTTCAAAGGTGTTTATTTGATTAACGATTTATCCGCCAAGACATCCGATACGATCGTAAGTTATGGCGAGCGCCTATCTTCCTTGATCGTCTCGAACGTGATCAAGGACGCTAAGTTGTTCGACTCACGCAAATATATCAAGACAGTCAAGCAATTCAACAAGCATATCGTGGATTTCGACTTGACCAACAAGCTCATAAAAGAGACCTTCTCGCCGCTGCCCAAGGTTTCCTTGGTGCCCGGATTCATCTCTTCCAGCACGGAAACCGGAGAGGTTACGAACCTCGGACGAGGGGGATCGGATTATACCGCCTCCATCTTGGCGACCGCCTTAGGCGCTAACACCTTGGAGATCTGGACAGACGTGGATGGTTTCATGACTGCCGATCCCCGTGTGATCAGCTCCGCCTACGTAATCGACCGGCTTACTTTCACGGAGGCGATGGAGTTGTGTAACTTCGGGGCGAAAGTAATCTATCCGCCGACGATCTATCCGGTTTATCATAAGAATATCCCGATCCGTATCTTGAATACCTTCAACCCGACCGCTCCCGGAACCTATATCTCGAAAGAGCGGGTGAAAGAGGAAGGCAAGGCCATCATCAAGGGTATCTCCTCCATCAACGATACCTGCTTGATCACGGTACAAGGTTTAGGTATGGTGGGCGTGATCGGCGTGAACTACCGGATCTTTAAGACGCTTGCCAAGAATGGCATCAGCGTATTTATGGTATCGCAAGCCAGCTCCGAGAACAACACGACTTTCGCCGTACGTAACGCCGACGCTGATTTGGCCGTACAAGTATTGAACGACGAGTTCGCCTTGGAACGTGCGCAGGGTGATATGAACGATACCGTAGCGGAGAAGGATCTGGCTACCGTCGCTATCGTAGGCGAGAATATGAAACATACCCCGGGTATCGCCGGTAAGCTGTTCGGTACGCTGGGACGTGCGGGCATCAGCGTGATCGCTTGCGCCCAAGGCGCTTCCGAGACGAATATCTCTTTCGTTATCAAGCATAAATACCTTCGCAAGGCGTTGAACTCCATTCATGACTCTTTTTTCCTATCCGAATATAAGGTATTGAACCTTTTCATCGCCGGCGTAGGAACCGTAGGCGGCAATTTATTGGAACAGATACGCATCCAGCAACCGAAACTGATGCGGCAAAACGGTTTGAAGCTGAATGTCGTAGGTATCTCAAACTCCAAGAAAGCCCTTTTATGCCGGGAAGGGATCAACCTCGACAATTATCTGGAGGAGCTGAAGGAGAACGGGGAAGAGAGCAACCCGGAGCATCTGTGCGAAGAGATCGTAAAGATGAATATCTTCAACTCCGTATTCGTGGATTGCACGGCAAGCCCGGACGTGGCGGCTCTTTACGAGACGTTGATGAACAATAACGTATCCGTCGTGGCGGCTAATAAAGAAGCGGCCTCCTCCTCCTACGATAATTATACCAAGCTCAAGGAGACCGCCCGCCACCGAGACATCAAGTTCTTGTTCGAGACGAACGTAGGCGCCGGCCTCCCGATCATCAATACGATGAACGACTTGATCAATAGCGGCGACCATATATTGAAACTGGAGGCCGTACTTTCCGGTACGCTGAATTATATCTTTAATACGATCAGCGCCGATATTCCTTTCAGCGAGGCGATCCATATGGCAAAGGAAGCCGGATACGCCGAGCCGGACCCACGTATCGACCTTAGCGGCAAAGACGTAATCCGTAAGCTGGTTATCTTGGCTCGTGAGGCCGGTTATCCGGTGGAGCAAGCCGACGTAAAACGGAACCTGTTCATCCCGGAAAAGTACTTCGAGGGTTCCCTTGAGGACTTCTGGAAGAATATCAAGGATACAGATGCCGGTTTCGAGGAGAAACGCCAGCTACTGGAAGCGGAAGGCAAACGCTTCCGTTTCGTAGCGAAGATGGAGAACGGCGCTTGCGAGGTAGGCCTACAAGCCGTAGACAGCCACCATCCGTTCTATGAACTGGAGGGCAGCAACAATATTATCATGATCTCCACCGAGAGATATCATGAATATCCAATGATCATCAAGGGATATGGTGCCGGAGCCGACGTGACAGCCGCAGGCGTATTCGCCGACATCATATCCATTGCTAATATTCGATAGGTATGAAGCACATTATCATTTTAGGCGATGGAATGGCCGACGAGCCGATAGAGGCCCTGGGAGGCAAGACTCCGATGCAATACGCCAAGACGCCTTATATGGATAAATTGGCGGAACTGGGAGTAACCGGGCAGATGAAAACCGTAGCGGATGGTTTCCATCCCGGTAGCGAGGTCGCGAACATGGCGGTATTAGGCTATGACCTGCCCTCCGTATACGAGGGACGGGGTGTATTGGAAGCCGCCAGTATAGGCGTCGCCCTGCAGCCCGGCGAGATGGCGATGCGTTGTAACTTAATCTGCGTAGAAGGCGACATCTTGAAGAATCACTCTTCCGGCCATATCTCCACGGAGGAAGCGGACGAGTTGATCCAATGCCTGAACGAGCGATTAGGTTCCGACCATGTCAAGTTCTATACAGGTGTCTCCTACCGCCACCTATTGGTAATCAAAGGAGGCGATAAGCGTCTGGATTGCACGCCACCACACGACGTACCCCTCCATCCTTTCCGGCCTTTAATGATAAAACCGGAAGTTCCGGAAGCACGAGAGACCGCCGATTTATTAAACGAATTAATCCTCAAGTCCCAAGAGATCTTAAAGGATCACCCGGTGAACCTCAAACGTATGGCAGCGGGGAAAGATCCGGCGAACAGTATCTGGCCTTGGTCTCCGGGCTACCGTCCGGCCATGCGAACGATGCGGGAGATGTACGGCTTCGGAAAAGGCTCCGTGATCTCCGCCGTCGATCTCATCCGGGGAATCGGCGTTTACGCCGGCCTCGAGGTGCTTCACGTAGAGGGAGCTACCGGATTATACGACACGAACTACGAGGGAAAAGCGCACGCCGCCCTTGAGGCCCTCAAGACAAACGACTTCGTCTACCTGCATATCGAGGCAAGCGACGAGGCCGGGCATGAAGGAGACGTAGACTTAAAGATCAAGACGATAGAGTATCTGGACGACCGTGCCGTACGTATCATCTACGAGGAAACGCAAAAATGGGACGAGCCGGTAGCGATCGCTATCCTTCCGGACCACCCTACTCCTTGCTCCATACGTACGCATACGAATACCCCGGTTCCATTCCTGATTTACAAGCCGGGCGAGCAACCCGACTCCGTTACCACATTTGATGAGTTCTCCGTTTCAAACGGCAAATATGGCATACTGGAAAAAGATCAATTTATAAAAGAATTTCTAAACGATTAGAGCATGAAATATTACAGCACAAACAAACAAGCCCCTGTAGCCAGCCTAGAAGAGGCCGTCGTAAAAGGTCTGGCCGGCGATAAGGGATTATATATGCCCGAGTATATCGACTCCTTGGACGAGGAGGTGATAGCCAACATGAAGAACCAGTCCTTCCACGAGATCGCCTGCACGGTAGCTCAGATGTTCTTCGGGGAAGACATAGAACCGGAGGTATTGGACGGTATCGTAAAAGATACGCTCTCCTTCGAGACCCCGGTGGTACCCGTAAAGGATAATATCTATAGCTTAGAGTTATTTCACGGGCCTACATTGGCCTTTAAGGATGTAGGAGGGCGCTTCATGGCTCGTCTGCTCGGTTATTTCATAAAGAAAGAGGGATTGAAGCAAGTAAACGTATTGGTAGCTACTTCCGGCGATACGGGAAGCGCCGTCGCCAACGGGTTCCTAGGCGTTCCGGGCATTCACGTGTATGTGCTTTATCCCAAGGGAAAGGTCAGCCCGATACAGGAATGCCAGTTCACGACATTAGGACAAAACATCACGGCATTGGAGATAGACGGCACGTTCGACGATTGCCAAGCGCTGGTTAAATCCGCCTTTATGGACGAGGAATTAAACCGTCATATGAAACTGACCTCGGCGAACTCCATCAATGTAGCCCGTTTCTTGCCCCAATCGTTCTACTATTTCAACGCTTACGCTCAGCTGGACAAGCTGGGAAAAGCGGACGAGCTGGTTGTTTGCGTGCCGAGCGGTAATTTCGGAAACATCACCGCCGGATTGTTTGCCTATTGGATGGGGCTCCCTATCAAGCGTTTCGTAGCGGCAAACAACCGTAACGACGTATTCTTGGAATACCTGAATACAGGAACTTATACACCCCGCCCATCAGTCGCCACCCTAGCGAACGCCATGGATGTAGGCGATCCGAGTAATTTCGCCCGTATTATCGACCTATTCGGCGCATTCAATGATCCTCATAAAGAAATATGCGCACTGATCTCCGGACATCGCTATACGGACGAGGAAATCGCCTCTACGATGCGAGCCGTCTATAAAGAGACGGGATATATCCTCGACCCGCACGGAGCCTGTGGCTACCAAGGGTTACTAGACAGCGATCTAAGCGAGACCGAGACGGGTCTATTCCTTGAGACCGCCCATCCCGCCAAATTCAAAGGAACGGTCGATAAGATACTGGAGGCAGATATCGAGATCCCGGCGAAACTGAAAGTCTTCATGGAAGGAACCAAACAAAGCATCGAGCTGGCAAAAGATTTCGAGGGATTCAAATCTTTCTTGATGAGCCGGTAAAAACACGTATATAGGCATCGCCCCACACGTATATCGATATAAACCTACACGTATATTGGCGTAGACCGATATCTATATACGTGTGGGGCGATGCCTACATACGCTCAATCCACCGCCCACTCTTTCATCTCATACATATCCTTATATTCCTCCCAATCCGGATCCATCTCGGTATAAATAGAGATGGGCAGTAATTCGAAAGGAGCCAAGGCCTCATTCAAGCGTTCGCCGAATACACGCACGGTACGTGTGTAAAACACCCAGACCTTCTCTCCTCCTCCGGTATAGACACCCGTCAGGATAGCCAGCTTGTCTTTCTTTTCCATCGCCTTACGAAGCGCTTCCTCCACGGCCTCCATTTTCTCGCCAAGGTCATCGCTAGGAAGGCCTCTCCCATCTCCCTCGTATTTCCAAGTGATCTCGACACGTTCCTTGAACTTACCGGATTCGGTGAACTCATTCAACTCGTCCCGCCCGTAAACGGTAATCATTTGCCCTGACTCGTTTTCCGAGAGAGCCGTAAACCATACATCGCTTAATCTCATATTTATATTTTCTATTTATCTATAAGTATTCCTTACTGACTTTACCGGGTAAAAATACGACAAAAAAGGCTGCGTCCGGTGAAGATACAGCCTTTTTATATTTCTCGACGGAAATTTATTATCTCTTTCCTAATCTATGATCCATAATGGCGTAATGGCATTCCCCATAATTCTTCAATTGATCCACGATCTCTTTAGCCGTAGATTCTTCCTCTACTTGCTCGCGTACGAACCAGAACAAGAAATCACGGGAAGCATGATCCTTATCAGCCTCGGCGATATCAACCAATTTGTCGATCAACTCTGATACATAGCACTCGTGTTTGTAAACATGCTCGAATACCTCCAACGGATTTCCCCAGCCTGTCGGAACCACGTTGATCTGGCCGATCGTAATATCGCCGCCACGATCCAAGGCGTAATCGATCAACTTATGAGCATGCTCCAATTCCTCAGCCGCTTGTTTCTTCATCCAATGGGCGAAACCGTTCAACCCTGCTTTCTGGAAATACACGGACATTGACAAATACAAATTCGAAGACCACATCTCCGCATTCACTTGGGCATTGATTGCCTCTGATAAATTTCTACTTAAGATCATAATTTTATCATTGTTTAAAAATGTTGAAGTATTATCCGTTCACGAAATTTCACTATGCAAATATAAATAAAAGTAGGATTCCTTATCTCATTTCCGCCCTTAGATATTGGCTACTTTCGAAAATTTTTCTAACTTACGCCCTTATTTGATAAACATCCATGCAATACACCGACAAATATCGATCTCCCTTGGGAGAAATAACCCTAGCCAGCGATGGCGACCACCTGACAGGATTATGGTTCGACGGGCAAAAATATTTTGCCGCCACTTTATCGGCGGAACACCAAGAAAGAGAACTGCCGATATTCGAGCAAGCCAAAGAGTGGCTGGATAGCTATTTCATGGGTAAGATTCCCAGCTTCACCCCTCCTATCCATCTGGAGGATACGCCTTTCCGACTTGCGGTATGGGACTTATTGAGCAAAATACCTTATGGCGAAGTCGTAACCTACAAGGAGCTCGCCGGCGAAATCGCCCGGCAAAAAGGTATCCCGAGCATGTCTACGCAAGCGATCGGAGGAGCGGTAGGCCATAACCCGATCAGTATCATCATCCCCTGCCACCGTGTCGTAGGCAGCGATGGCAGCCTAACCGGATACGCCGGAGGTATCGACAAAAAAAGGAGCCTGCTCGCGATTGAACGGGCCAAAGGATTCTAAAACTGTATCAGTATGCGCACATTTCGTTCCATTGAAGAATTGATTCGTACCCTCGACCGAGAGAGGGAACTGCTACGTGAGATGTTTCATAAACGAACCTCCCTTTCCTTCAAATACGATTTCGCAGTAGAGCTGACCGATTATAAGGAAGAGCGGGTACAAAGCCTGATAAACCATGGGGTGATACGTAGTAGCGGCGATTTCTTGGAGATGGAAGACATTTACCTAAAGTTCTTCGAGGAGGTGCTGCAAGTGAACGAAGAGGTGAATGTAGCCTATATACAAGGACATCTCAGCAAGCTGAACGAGCAGATAGAGTATTATCTGAAAGAGAATAACGAGAGGCGGCGATATAACTACCATAATGACGTGCGCCGTACGCTCAAGAACATAGCGCTCACCACGGTACGCAACGTGATCGACCTGAAGCGGAATCTGGACAGCACGTATAAGAACGAGCCGAACTATCAGATAAAGAAAGTAAAACTGCAACGACTGGGCGAGAAACTGAAGAATATCATCCAACTCATCAACAAGTGCGAAGATGCGATCGATAAAGATCAATTGCTCTTCTTCCGCAAGGCAATGGATGCCCAGATGCGTGCCACGGTGAGCGACGTGAAGTTGCAACTCATCGACTCCTCCCACAACCTCATGGAGATACAGCGGCAAATCGTTCATTACCTCAACATGATCGAATACCAGAATCGAATCTTCGAGAAAGTACGCAAGCTAAAGTATCTTAAAGAGCAATTCCTGCTGGAGGAGAATACGAATATCAAGCAAGTGCTGGCTGAACGTAACCATGTGTGGATGGAGCCGCAACCCAGTTATCGCATCAAACTTTCAATAGATTACCTGCGCAATTCGGACGAAGCGCTGACACTTATCAAGAAACTCGCCACTAAGCTTAAAAGGCGTGACGATAAATCGAGAGACGTAGCGGAAGCAATACCTGCCGAATATCTGGAAGGTAAGGCGGAAGTGATCGATCAAGTGAACTTAAGGGAAGTGTACAACTCGTTTGTGGCTTCCGGCGAGCATCTTTTCGCTTTTGTCATGAATTACGCTTATAAGAATGCGGTAAGTACAGAAGACAAGCTCGTCTTTTTCTGCCAGATAGCCTCTGAATATGCCGAAGATTTGAACTTTTCCGACCGTTACGAATGTAAGGGACAGGTAGAGTATCCCTTAGTTTTCCCTAAATAATTCATCGACCATGAAATATACCGAAGAAATATACAGTACATTGAGTCATGGCGGATTTATCTCGTCCAATAGCCTTTCTCCCGCAGTCCGTCGCTACTACGATGCCATCGAAGAGGAGTTGACCGATTATTATGAATATTATAAAGGCATAGGTTTCTATCTTGAAAGCGGCAATGGTTACTACTTTTTCGCACGTAAAGAAAGCAAGGCGGATATAGATCGTAAACTCGAAGCCGCCGCCCGCTGGATAGATTATCTCTGCTTCTTGAAAACCTACAATTCAGCCTTCGGCCCCGGCTTCGTATTCAGCAAGTCGGACATAGTGACACAAATACGTACCGAAATCGAGCTGAAGGAGCAAGCCAAGGAACTCTTTAGCGACAAGAAAGGTTTCGAGGAAATCGTTGATAAGCTCATCAACGAGTTAAAGACTATGGGATTTATAGAGTATGAAGACGAGGACGAAGGCACTTGGAAGGTACTAACGGCTTTTCATTATATAGAAGAGTTGGTAGATTGTATTAACATAACACAAGAGGGACAAAATGAGATACCTGAATAAAATAGTTTTCCTGAATAGCGCACATATCCCTTATTCCGAGATTCAACTGGACGGAAACGTGCATTTCATTGGTACGCAGGGTGTAGGAAAGAGTACGCTGCTCCGGGCTATTCTTTTCTTTTACAACGCCGATAAGCTGAGGCTAGGCATACCCAAAGAGAAAAGAAGCTACGATGAGTTCTACCTTCCTTATGCCAACTCATTCATCGTCTACGAGGTGATGCGTGAAAACGGCCCTTATTGCGTGATGGCTTTCAAGCAACAAGGGCGTGTGGCTTATCGATTTATTGACGCACCCTATCAGTCGTCATGGTTCGTCAACGAGCGTCGTGAGGTTCGTGCTGATTGGATCTCTATTCGCAAAGCCATTGGCACAGAGACGCAAATCAGTCGTATCGTCGTTTCTTATCAAGAGTTCCGGGATATTATTTTCGGCAACAATCGTCGTCCCGATCTCATAGGTTTCCGTAAATACGCTATCGTAGAAAGCCCCAATTATCAGAATATCCCCCGAACCATACAGAATGTGTTCCTCAACTCCAAGCTGGATGCCGATTTCATCAAGGACACGATAATCCGCTCCATGAATGAGGAAGAGGTGAATATAGACCTTGATGTCTACCGTAACCAGACGAAAGATTTCGAACAGAATTACAATGACGTTACGCTTTGGCTGGACAATGAAAAACCCGGAGGGTCGCCGGTACAAAGACAAGCCGGGAAAGTGATGCAAAGCTATCGCGACTTATTGTACATGGATAGCCACATAGCCAAGGGACGTGCCGAATTATGCTATGCAGAGAAATCAGCCTTGAAGCAGCGCCCATTAATTGACGAGGAAATATCCAGACACAAAACCGAGCTGGAACGTGTACATCGCTTACAAAGTGAGGAGACAAAGAAATACCAAGATGGACGGGACAAATTGATAAAAGAGAAAGGCTCGGTTGATGCCGACTTAAAACGTGCCAAGCAGAAACAGCTGGAGTACGAGCAGATGAACATTACCGAAATAATTCGCAGGGTAGAGCAGAAAAGTGCGGTTACCGATGAATTAACACGCCAACAGCAACGGAGGCAGGAACTCACACGTGCCTACGATGATGTCATAGCCAAATACAGTGCACTTATAGAACGGGTAGATACCGACTTTCGAGCCTTTGAGAATGCGCAACACGCATTGGTGAACGAAAGGGAATATGCGACAAATAAGCAGAACGAGAGCTTGATGCAGACACGGCGCAATGAAGAGAACGAGGTATATACGCGTTTTGAGGAGAAATCGCAACTCTCGGCAGACAAACTCCAGCAACTACGAGAGGAGAAATCGCAACAAAACAATGAGTTGCTACGGATAGCCCACGAAGATCCCTATAAAGAAGAACATGCCAAAGCCGACGAGGAACTGAACAAACTGAATACTCGTGCACAGGAGTTGAAAATGTCCATTCAGCAACTCTCTACGCAAGCTGTAAGCCTGCGTCAAGAGGCTGGAATGAAGTTACGGGAATTGGAGTTGGCACAGGCTCAGCCTCTCGCTAACGCACAAAAAGAGAAGCAAGAGATAGAGGAACAAATAGCCCGGCTGGAGTCGCTCATCGAACGGCGCAAAGGTTCGCTGGCCGAATGGCTGGACAGGAACAAACCCGCATGGAAAGATACGATCGGAAAAATAGCCGATGAAGAGAAAATACTTTAACGCGATGACTTGGCGCCGCAGGTAACCAACCAAGGGGAGGCTTCCTTGTATGGCGTGCAAATAGACCTTACGGCATTGGAACGCAATTTCCGTACCCCCGAGGAATTGAAAGCAGAACTGGCCATATACCAAGGAGCATTGTCACAGTGCGTCAAGCGGATCAATATGCTACACCAAGAATTGGCAGAGCAAACGGAGGCTTTGAAGAAACAATACAACAAGCGCTTGCGTGAGATAACAGACCGACAGCGTCTGCAAGAATCCGAACAACTTCAGCTTCCCGCATTCATCAAGAACGCCATGGCACAATCCGCCTCATGGCAAAAGAAGACGGACGATTGGCGTGAACAGCGTATGGTTGAAATCCGGATGAAACAGAACGATACGGCTCATCGACTGGCGCTTTGCGAGGAAGAGATAAAGAAGTTGAAGGCTGATCGTGCGCATCGTCTTAAGGTATGTGAGAAAAGTTACAAAGAGAAGAAGCTTCGGCTGGAACAGGAACTGAATAACTACCGCAACAGTATCGAGACTGAAATAAAACTTCACAAGCAGCAATCGCAGGAACGCCGTAAAGAACTGGAGGCTTCCCAACAAGCGGAGCTTAGCGGAAAAGGCGCCGACACGACAACCATCGGAAAATATGACGCACGCATCCTGCAAATTCAAAAAGAGCTGGATTACATTGAGAAACATTTCCCCGACACCATCCGCTATCAAAAGGATAAAGAGGAACTTTTTGATCGTGAACCACAACTTCGCGGTAGAAAGAAGATGCTTGAGGATGAGTTGGCCACGCTTGAAGAACGTTTCACTTTGCGTAGCGAGAAACTGAACATACAAGAAAAACATCAGCAAGCCTTATTAGGCAAGGGCATCGAAACAAAGAGAAGCTTGGAGGAAGGTTTGGCACAGGCCGCCAAATTTCACGAAGACTCCACTTTCTGCCCACCCGATGTAGTAGTGACTGAAGAGAGGCAGACCTTGAAGAGTTGCGCAGACCTGGTACAAGAGTTGAAAGACCATATCACCGGCCGCATGAAACGATTGGACGATTTTAAGCGGACGGTTAATCTGTTTAAAAGTAACTTCTCGGCCAAGAACACGTTCAGCTTCCACACCGATCTGTCTACGGAGGAAGACTATCTGGATTTTGCCTCCAACCTCTGCGAGTTTGTGGATAATAATAAGATCCTCGATTTCCAGAAACAAATCAGCGAACGCTATACACACATCATTCAGCGCATCTCCAAAGCGGTAGGCGAGCTTACCCAGAATGAAGGTGAGATACATCGTACCATAGGCGATATCAACAAGGATTTCGAGCGCCGTAACTTTGCGGGAGTGATACGCAAGATAGAACTCCGTGCACAACCCGGCAGCGACCGGCTGATGCAACTCCTCAAGGAAATAAAGAAATTTTGCGATGAGAACGAATTCAATATGGGTGAAGTAGACCTCTTCTCGCAAACGGATCTGCGTGAGGTCATCAACAGGCAGGCCGTGCGCTATTTGCTCAACCTCATGAAGGCATTGCAAAACGAACCGTCCCGTAAGCGGTTGCTGCTCACCGATACGTTTAAACTGGAGTTCCGCATCACGGAGAACGACAACGATACGGGATGGGTAGAAAAGATATCAAATGTAGGTTCGGATGGAACGGACATCCTGGTGAAGGCCATGGTGAACATTATGCTCATCAATGTCTTCAAAGAGAAAGCCTCACACAAGTTTGGAGAGTTTCGTTTGCATTGCATGATGGATGAGATCGGGAAGTTGCACCCCACCAACGTGAAGGGTATCCTCGACTTCGCCAACAGTCGCAACATTTTGCTTATCAACTCCTCACCTACTACCTATAATGTAGAGAGCTATCGCTACACATATTTGTTGGGTAAGGACAGTGGAGCCAACACCAAAGTTACGCCATTATTGAAATATGATAATTAATGTTAGGAACCATGATTGATAGAGAACAGAAATTACGTTTGGGCGATGCCCGTAAACTGTCGCAAATGATGCAAGGCGAGAGCGTGCCCTCTTCCGGGCTTTCCAAACAGATGGCAGAAGAACTGCTCTCCGAGGATTTGATTTGGCAGCAAGTCTATGGTAGCAGAAGAAAATTCAAACTGAGAGACGCAAATGCGTTATCTATCTATTTAGCACAGCGATATGGGATACAAGTCTCGCTGGATGAGTGGATCAAGGTAATGGAGAGTGGCGAGACGGTGAGCCGTGCCAGACAAGTAGAAGTTACATCACGTTCTAAGGCGAAAAGTACCCGTAGTTTTACCGGATTCCTCATTAAAAGTTATCAGCCCATTGAAACGTCGCTGTGTGGAGAACCGCTGCTAATCAACCCTCCGCAGGGACTCTCTCTTTTTATAGAAGATTTCACGCATTTCCGCTTGGCGGATGATGTTACGGTAGTAGGTATCGAGAATGGAGAAAACTTCCAGCATATAGAGCTGATGAGGCATTTGTTCAAAAATATCAAGGTATTATTTGTCTCTCGTTATCCCCAGAGTTCGGATCTTCGTACTTGGTTGCAGTCCATTTCCAATTCCTATCTTCATTTTGGGGATTTCGATCTTGCCGGCATTCACATTTTCCTCACTGAATTCTTCACTCATCTCGGTCTTAAAGCCCGCTTCTTTATACCTTCCGACATCGAGATGCGTCTTCAAACGGGAAACACCCTCCTTTACAACCTACAGTACGAACGTTTTAAAGAGATGAAAGTAATTGACGAACGGCTGAAACCACTCGTAGCGATGATCCACCGCTACCGTCGTATCTATGAGCAAGAAGGATATCTTCAAAATAGATAAAAGACACGCATTCAAAACAAGCAGGCTTCAATCCCAAAATAAGTTAACTTACTTCATCATTTAAGTCAACTTACTTGGCCGCGAAGTTAACTTACTTTTTTCCGCCTTGAAATCTTATAAGTTTTTACCTTTATCAAGCCCTTTTGCTATCCAAAAATTAGTAAGACAAAGCTGATTAGCCTTGCGTTTTTGTTCCACTTCTACTATATATCCTTTTTTTTCAAAGAAAGTGCGAGCGGTTAGGCTCACTTCCAATGTAACTCGTGTGATACCAGCCGTAATCGCATACCGCTCTATATCGTTTAAAAGTATCGTAGCGATGCCTTTACCTTGGAAGTCCTTGTGAACAAACATCGAATGTAGATGCCCAATCTTTTACCTCAGCTTGCGAATAATCGCACCTGTTCACCACCAATACGGTATTCTGAAATAAAGATCTAATGTTCAATTATATCCGTATTTAATGCTTTTCTGATAACAATCATATTCTCTTTCATTCGATTATGTATTTATTTTTACCACATATTATATTCTATCCCATTAACGTTATCTCCTTCACCTCATGGTCTTCGATATCAGCATATAGGAAGTGGCCGGCGAAAGTGTCTTCCGTGTCTTGGAAAAAAAGTTCCAGTTTGAAATGGATGGAGCCGTCTTCTTTCTCCTTGGTCTCTATATGAACAGATTGCAATTCTACTTGGAGGGCAAACTCCTCTCTGGACAATGCCGGAAGTTCACAATCTTCCCGCCATGCGTTTGCTGTCGGGAGCAATTCGTCGGCCATCCGCAATTGCCATATCGCCTCCCCTTCTTCTTCCAGCTTATTCATATAGCCACTAATAGCTTTCAGATGTTTCCGGATAAGGGATTCGTGCGGACAACGTGGCTCCAAGTTTTTACCGTATTGCTTCCGGATAAGTTTGATGGCCTCATTCAAACATTCAATCTTAGTACCGGTAGAGACCGAGGGCATTTCCCAAAGTCGCTCGTATAACTCCAATCGTTTTTCAAACGAGTAAAGGGCAGACCTTGCTCCAATCTTTATATCAAGATAAGCATCATAGGCTTTAAACTCTTCCTTAGTCATATCTCGCTCAACGCCGTTTAGCTTATTCTGACCCTCATCCATGCGAGTAATGATGTCATTGGTAAATTTCACTAATTGACGTACCTGCTTGGGTGTTTTTATTTTGTTTTTCTTCGCATTTTTCTCTACGCTTTGTGCAAAGAATTGAATGGTGGCCATTGTAATTGAAATATTCGTATCCGCACGCATCAAATCATCCGGCAGTTGGACATTACGCACAAGGTCATATAATTCAATTTTATAAGGAATGAGCTGACTGATTTTTTCTTCAACGGGCAAATCCGGATTGCTCCATATCTTGGTGCAGTCTTGAATGATTGCCTTAATCCTCTCGGCGTTCATGTAATCCAAATAGCGTTGCTCTAACGCCTCGTCCACCTTAGGCGGCAGGAGTTTTTTGAGAGCTTTTATCTTCTTTTTGAGTTCGTCTACGTAGGCTTGCTGTTCCGGGGGGAGCAGCTCATTCTTACCTTTTGCCGATTTCTCTTCAATGATAGGTAATTTCTCGGTTGGTGTCTCCAAGGGAGCGATGGAGATGCATAGGTCTACCTCCCTCCCCCAAATCGTCGCTTTATACTCTTCGGGTGTTTGATAGCCATGAAACCATGTCTGGAGTGTACTAAGCCAAAACTCCGTATGCATTTCCAAGGTCATTTTGGAAAGCTGGGCGATCTTATCTGTCAGATGAAATTCCCAACTATTTTCATTCGTTTGTTCCTTTTCCATAAGTATGAATAATTATTATACTGAAATAGACAACTTGATCACCTTTGAGCCAATAAGTTTTCCCCGTAAACGTATATCCTGCAATTAAGATAAATATATGATGGTTATAGCTTCAAAGCGTAACGAACGCTGTTCCATGTAATTCACCACGTTTTGCCCAAATCAACAATTCATACCCCATGGGGCAATTGTTGTTATCATATTACAGAGAGTCTTTCATGAAACAACTGCTTGTTTCTCTAGGTGTTTCCGTTTTCTGCTATATAGCTTATTTCATATTTGGGATTTGCTTCAATTTACTGATAAGAGGATAGGAAAGAAAGTTAATGAGGCGGCTCCATCGTTATTTCGGTGTGCCGCCTTTTTCCGGGTCGCATTTATTATTCTAGCTCATTTTTCCTCTTTTTCCACAGCTGATAGCTATTGAAAATATTTTGCCACAGGACATAGCTCCCCGGGCCAACAGAAGACAAGGGGTTCAAATAGGTGTAAGACATCCAGATCGCTAACACGGTATTTTTTTGCCCCAAGGCTTGTCCGGCGCTAATACGGTCATTGTATTTCTTGCCGATGCGCTTTCCCCAATAAAACTGCGCGATACAGGTTATCAAGCCGCCTAAAGCGATCAGGATTTCTACATAAATCTCCGCCTCGCTATTAACCAAGGATTTCACGGTCTGCCCGGTCACGATAGCTAGAGCGACGGCCCAGAGGTAAAAGGCCATGTCTCGAAGCCCCGCAAGGAAGCGATGGATAGGTGGTATGAATCTACGCAAGAACAAAGCGAGGAAAAACGGGAATAACAGCAATGGGAAGACTTTTCCCAAGATCTTCAAGAATGCGGCGAAGAAAGTAATCTCGGCATGCGGTTCCACTAATGGGAAGACCAGCGGCACGACAATCGCTGCCAATAGATTCGATAATAAGGTATAAGTAGTCAGACTAGAGGCGCTTCCCCCTAATTTACCCGTAATCACGGCGGCCGCCGTAGCGGTTGGGCAAATCAGGCAGACCATCGCTCCCTCGAACACATCCCGGTATTCCTCTCTCATTGGCAGCCAGAGCAATAAGGCGGCAAGCACCAAACTGGAAACCGCTTGGATAAGCAATAGCCAACCATGCCAAGGGCTGGGCATCAATTCCCGGACAGAGATCTTACAGAAGGTCAGGAGCAGCTGGGCAAAAATCAAAAAGGGCGTCAGATACGCTATTAAAGTGTACATGAACGGCTTTGTAGGCTCCAGAAAAGTAACATTGGCGAAAACAAAATACCCTATCGCACCCGCTAACATGGAAATAGGGAGTGTCCATGTCTTGAAGAATTTCAACATAACGCCTATTCTTTTAATTCGGGATGCAAAATAACATCTTTCCACCGAAAGAGGCAAGAGAAACGGGGATTAATTAGGGATAAAGAGAGACGGGGCATGCCCCGTCTCTACATTAGATATTCTTACAGCTTACTTTTAATGTCCTTATCCCGTAACGAGGGATAGAGAGACGCATTGAACTGGCGCCTTTCTTCTCGGTGACGGTTAAGTCCTCAACCAGACGGTTATCCAATTCCACCAAGCTCGCTTTCACGTCTTGTCCTTGGAAGGTTATCGTTTTAGGGGAGGCATCGCTTTGGGCATTGAATAGGCGGATGTAAAGGTCATTACCTTTATAGACCATGGAGACCAACTCGTAGGCATTATTCTCTATCCGGAAAAGGGAACCGGATGTCAAGGTAGCATCGCCGCCCAAGGTTGCGACCAAAGGCTCATTGCGTCGTTCGCTTTGTGTCCAAATACGGCTTTTCTCCCAAGTTCCGGCATGAGGGATCAAGGCATACGAGATCTCGGTCGGACGGTCTATGATATAATCCCGGCCCCACAAGCCTTTACCGGCGTATTGTACGTTCAAGGCCAATGGGAAATCCTTACCATGCGCATAGCTGGTCGTATGATCCGTGAATAATGACAGACCACAAGAGTTATCCTTGCTCGCTACATCCACCCAATTCAAAATGATATTATGCTTGATGCTATCCCAACGATTGAAAAAGGTATTCTCCAACCGGCTCTCGCAAACATCGAACGGAGCGTCCTTATAAATCTGTTGGTTGGCGATCTGGGTAGGCAGATACACCAGAAGTTTGTAACGGTCGTCATAAAATGCCTTACGGGGATTATCCGCACGGAATTCGATACCCGGCTCACCAATACGGGGGCTTCCTATCCAATCCAGCTTAACACTCATATCGATGCGAGGCTCTCCCTGCGTTAACCGGATCGTTTGGGTAAATGAATACTTTCCGATCTTGCCTTTCACAGCGACCTTCACGAATAAGGGCCCTTGCTCCAACACGCTCACCTCAGCCGGTTGATCCATACTGGAAAGGAAACCACCCTCATCGATAAAATATCCCCGAAGCTCATTGAACCCACGTTCATTCCGGTTATCCACGAATTCCTTGCCTCGTACGGCTTTCGCTTTCAAGCTTTCTATTACACCTCCTTTAGAGGGGTTTAGCACCAAGGTGTATAAATCACTTTCCATGCGAAACGTACCGTCTTTCTGTCTCTCAGCCTTCAAGGTTCCGGACTGTTTATCCTCTGCCTTCCGGATCGCATAAGAGGCATAACCGGCAGAGGGGACTTGCGCACGAAACAAGAGTTTTGAAACGCCGTCTTCCGTCAGCCATTGAGCCGGCTGTTTCTTCCCTCGCTTATCAAGAACCACCCAATCTGAGTTTCTCCATGAGGCGGGAACTTCCACCGCCACCAATTCATTCCGGTCGGTAGCCAAGGTATTATATACGTACACCGTGGATTCACCTTCCTTTTCTTTCAATAAGGACAAGGCGTTATCAATTATCTGACGGCTGTTTTGAATGGTCACCCCAGTCCAATCCGTAACCGTCTCCGCCCATGTCTTTTTCCCTTGTAATCGATTGTAAGGAACGATCCAGCAATCATGATGCTGGGACAATAGAAGCATGCGCCATCCCTCATCGATACGTTCAGTCGGCCATTCCATGCCTTTGTATAAGCGAGCGTAAGCCGCCATTTTCTCCGCACGCACGATAGCGTTCTCGGCTACCCGTACCTCTCCGGCCAAACGCTGCATGACCTGCGTTCCCCACATCAAGCCACCTAGGACATCCTCTTGCGAGAAATGCCAATCATCCTGAGTAGTCCCGACGGAACAGTCTTGGATGTAATTCCGCCAAGTCTTATAGGCGGTCGGCGTATAATAGCCCGTCGTATCCTGTCCCAGCCAAGGGCCTTTATCCCAGCCATGGCTCCATGCAGCGTCTTGTATACACATTCCGACCGGGTGCTGGATACCGGTATCCAAACATTTATGGATGTAGTCCTTCGTATTGAACCACGAGATGGATTGCCAGCAAGAGCCGGGTTGTAAATCCTCGCAGGCGTAACGGGGTACGGTGGTCAATCTCGTACCATCCGGCCCTACCCAATTCACCAACTCACCTCCGTAAGCGCTTACGTAGCCACCCCACATCGTATTCGGGTTCTTAGTAGAGGCATACGAGAAGCCGAATGACTTCAATATATACGGCAGGCAACTGGTAAAGCAAGGCTCTTCCGCCGAATAGGTGGTAAATACCGCCTCGGGGAAATGTTTCCGGATCAGCCGCATTCCATATTCGAATTGGCGGATAGCGCTCTCGCCGGATGTTCCGAAGAAATAACTTTGGGCATAGGTCGGGTTTACATACTCGATCCGCCCGCTCTCCACGGATTGATCCTTAAATAAACGCTTGAAAGCCTCGTAACCTTCAGGGTCTCGTTGCCGTACGACTTCCCATGATTCAGGCTCGATCTCGATATTGATATTCCAGTTGGGATTCTGCCTTAATTTCTGGGCGATAAAGGCGGTCTGTCCCACCGGGTAATGCCCGTAGATACCGCCATGATAGCCATCGATGAAATAGGCTTGTTGGGCATCCGCCCAACCGGCCAACAAGAATTGGCTTAATACGAATATCGCTAGTTTCTTTTTCATATAATATGTACTATTAATTCACATTTAGAATACTTCCAGTCGGTGGGAGACGGGGCACGCCCCGTCTCTACAAGTCTGTAAATTTCTTGATCTCTATTCGCAAGGGGATTGGTTTATTTTGCTCATAGATCCGGTTAACCAGATCCTGTTGCTCATTCACGCAATCCTCACGAATCCCCTTGTGCATGTATTGTAGCCAAAGGTCGCCGTTCCATTGCAAGAAGATGTCGTGGGGACGGTATTTGCGCAAGGTGTCCACGGCAGCCTCGTCGCAGGCCCAAAGCATGCCCGTCTTCCGCATCAAGTTATATTCCACCCAATAAAATTCACGCATCTTACGCTCTTTCAACCAGCGTTCCTCGTTCATCTGGCGGATCTTCATCGCTTGTTTATACTGCGGGGTATTCTGAAGAAGAGCCATATTGATGCCTCGCTCCAACTCCCTCGCCGTAAAACGACCGATAAACTCCCTACAGATCGTTAACCCGTAATATCCATCCGACAAACCGCTCACGGACAATCCCTCATAATTCATCTCATCCATAAAAGGGATAACACTCAAGGCATCTGCCTGCGTATGTTTCTCATTATCATAATAAGAGGTATCGATAGGATACGGAAGTGATTTCGCCTCGTACGTAAAAGTAAGGTTATCCGAGGAAACCGACAAATCCGAGACACGGCAATTATCCGAGCGAGTCACCTTTTTTCCAGCTCCGTCTATCCGGATATCGGCTACCGGCTTACCGGCCAGACCTTGCGCCTTCAAGAAGAGATAAGCCATGACCAGATGCCCGTCCGTAGAGGGATGTATACGATCCTTCCCGCATAAGGTATACATGGAATCCTCCGCTTGCTCCCATTGGTTGATCGCTACCATCGGGCGGTTAAAATCCACGAATCCCCATTGATTCTCCCGGGCACGGGCATTCAGGAAATCCACGATCTCCAAGATCGGCGTATTCTTCCCCGGGAAAGCGACCTTATTGAAACGAGAAGTCTCGTCATAAGGAGAGCTTCCGATCAAGATTTTCCTCACCTCCGGATACTTCTTATAGACCTCCTCGATAAAGGCATAATCCCGACAAGCTTTCTCTACCCGGTTCCGGGCGATCGTATCGGCCCCCGGCTTCCGAAAATCCATATAGCCGACATCGTTCATGCCAAAAGATAGCGTCACCACTGTAGGCTCATGTTCGAAAACCTTATCCAACCGCTGGTAAATCATCTCGGCTACATCCCCACCTACTCCCTCGTTAAAGATATCGATGCGTTGATCCGGGAAACGGGTCATATAGTATAGCCAGATATATGAATGATAATGACCACCGCAAGTAATGCTGTTTCCCACGAAGGCGATCCGATCTCCTTTCTGAAACGGAGCTATCGACTGAGCATATACTCCTGCAAGACCTGATAAAAGCAAACAGACAAACAAAACATATCTTTTCATCTCTATTTCTCTCTTCTCTAATTTTCTGTGATGAATAATATATACCGTGTTAAAAAATATTACTATCAATAGTAATCGTATTTATCATGGATAATAATCCGGATTACTACGGATAGTAATATCCTCCCACACACCTCTAGTCTAGAGAATCGCCCGCTTACTTTTAGCGAACGACATCCTCACCGAGCAGAGGGTTCAGTTCTTTCTCACGCAAAGGTACCGGGAAAACCAAATCCGATTCTTTAAACGGATACGTATGATTAACCGCCTGATAGCCGAATAAATCAACCATTTGCTTCGAAACCGGATCAAACGCACGGTGAGTACGCAACATATCATACCATCCTGTAAACTCATAACAGAGTTCCCACGCACGTTCTTTCAATACTTGATCAACCGTGATTGAAGTCGGTCTCGCCTCATTGGGCAACGCACGGTGACGAACTTGGAAATAAGCATCCACAGCTATAGCGTCGGAAGTAGATCCACCATCCAAGGTAGCTTTTGCCTCCGCACACATTAATAGAACGTCCGCATAACGGTAAACCGGAATATTCGCCCCGCTCTTTCCTGTAGATTCGGCATTCTCATCCCAATATTTGCATAAATAAGGAACATCCAAAGTAATCGTTGTCTCCGGATCACCATATTTGGGTTTAGAAGTATAGAAAAACTCCTCATTCCGTTTACGAATATCTTGGTCATCATAACTTTCATAAAACTCTTTACGAGGAGCCAAACCACCCCCATAAGCCGGAGTAATGGAAATCGGTTGTTCCGGATAAGGCAAAAGGCCAAAATGGAAAGGAGCCCCGGCATCTTGCGCCTCACGCTGGATCATAAAAATATGCTCACCACTATTTTCGTTCTCTGACGCACGCAAATCCTTATAATCAGCGAACAAGCTAAAGGCTCCACTATCAATAACCTCCTTGGCTTTCTCGTAAGCCAATTGATAATACTCATTTCCTTTTTGAAGCGGATAACCTGCCATTGTCAAATAGACCTTAGCTAAAAGGGTCTTGATCGCTCCCATAGAGACATGGCCTGTTTTATCACTCCAATCCAGCCCGGACTGCTCCGCCTTTTTCAAATCTTCCACGATCTGGTTATAAATATCTTCCTTAGGAGACCTGGGGATCTTCACCGTATTCAAGTCTACCGTAGGTTCCGTCTTCAACGGGATATCCCCGAATAATTGTACCCCTTGGAAATAGTAATATGCCCGCAAGAAATAAGCCTCTCCCAGATACTTCGCTTTCTGGCTCTCGCTAATAATATCCGTAGCGGAAACATTTTGAATCACGCTATTACAATTTTCCAAAGGAAAGAAAGTAGCCTTCCAGAAGTTACGAATAATGCCGTTACTCTCTTCCAAACCGGAAAGCAACAAGAACTGGTTCTGCTCATTACCGGCCGCACGAGGACGATAACTAGTACCTACAAGATATTCCAAGTTAAAAAGGTGAACTGTGGCAATCTCGAGGTCGGAACTCAACAGATCATCAAGCCCGTCATAAGTGCCATCCACAGCCGCCTTTATCTGGTTCTCTGTCGTATAATATTCAGAAGGACTCAAGAAGGTTTTCGGGTCTTCCTCTAAAAAATTCGTACAGGATGTAAAAGCCATTGTCGCCGAAAGCAAGCCACACATCCATACATGCGCTTTATTTTTCATATCTTAGTTTTTTACGAAGTAAAGATTAAACAATTAGAAATTAACACCTAAAGTAAATGAGTACGTACGAGGTTTGGGATATGTATAAAAATCCACTCCCTGCTCAAATACGGCATCATAACTCGTCACCTCCGGATCACTACCAGAATAGTTCGTAATCAAGAACGCATTCTCCACATTGAATCCCAAGGATAAACTCTTGATGTGAGCGGCAGAAAGCATACGGGAACTAAAGTCATATTTCAAGCCGATATTACGTAAACGCAAGAACGAACCCGGCTCACAACTCCAAGAATCTACGTCATTCTCATATCCATCTCCCGGAAGGCGCAAGCTAGGCACCATCGTGTTTTGGTTTTCCGGCGTCCAAGCGTTCACCGGAATGTCCGCATAAGCATTGGAGAATGTCACACGGTTACCCATCAACTGGCGAGTGAAGTTAATCAACTTATTACCATACACCCATTGTAAATCAAACATAAACGTGAAGCCTTTCCACGAGAATGTATTTGTCATATTCATCTCGAATTTAGGAGCGCCATTTCCGATATAGTCTTGGTCTTCACCATCCTTCATTCCATTACCATTTTTGTCCCAATACTTGATATCGCCGGGTTTCTTATTATATTTAGCGGCTTCTTCCGCCTCATCGGTTCCCCATGTACCTAGGCGAACATAGCCGTAAAGGGCATTTAAAGGATGTCCCTCTTCAATACGTCCTCCCCATTTACCAATGATATTATCATTTATATCCAGTACCATCGATCGGTTCATCGTATAATTCCAAGAGGTAGTCCATAAGAAATCACGGCTTTGGATATTGCGTGTATTCAAGCTCATCTCAAGACCTTGATTACGGATCTTACCCAGATTTGTCATAGTTTTCTCATATCCCGAGTTAGAAGGCAATTGTAGCTCATACAATAAATCAGTCGTAATCTTATGATAATAATCCGCCATAAACTCGATACGCCCATTAAAGAAACTCAAATCGATACCCGCATCAAGTTGTCTGGATTTCTCCCAGCGTAAATCCGGATTTGCCATACTTTTCAACGTAACGATCGTCGTCATATCCTTGCCAAAAGGAAGGCGTTTATTCTCATAACGTGCCATAGACGCATAATCACCGATTTCCGCGTTACCCACCGTACCGTAGCTCAAGCGGACTTTCATATCATCAATCACCTTTTTTGCGTTCTCGAAGAAATTCTCATTGGATACACGCCAAGCGGCCGAGAATGAAGGAAAGAAACCATATTGGTTATTCAAGCCAAAACGAGAAGAACCATCCTCACGGAAAGAAGCGCCCAATAAGTAACGATTGTCAAAATTATAGTTGATACGGGCATAGTAAGAATTCATTTTATTATCCGTATAGTCTGAGCCAACCTTAGAACGTACGGTGCCAACTCCCATATTATTGTACTCAAAATAATCATCGAAGAAATTCTCGGCCCCTAGCTCGCTTTTCTCTGTTTTTGAGTAATACCAACTGGCTCCCGCTACGACATTCAAGTTATGCTTATTCCAGCTTTTATCAAAAGTCAAGTAGTCCTCATTCGTCCACGACATCGTATTTCGATGTGCTTTCTCCGCTTTACCCTTTTGAGTATCTCCATAGCCGAATAAGGTACTCGGGTTATAAGATGAATTGATATAAGAACCATCCTGGCGGCTGAAGCTAGTCGTTAACTTTAACCAAGAGGTAATCTTAAACGTACCAATCACGTTAGCCAACGTGTACTGATTCTTATCGATATTCTTACGTTCCTTTAAAATCCTCACGGGATTCTCCGTATCTTCCGCACCTGGATAATCTCCTTTACGGGAATAGGTACCATCCTCATATTGAACCGGAAGGAACGGTAATGCTTCCAATGTATACCGAGAGATCGCATTCTCCGAGTTTCGGGCATTACTAGATCCAACATTCAACATGGCCTGTAAATGGAACCATTCTTTCAAATCCCATCCGACATTGATAAATGCGTTTAACTGACGTTTATAGGTCTCCAACATTATACCTTGATTATCTTTGTAACTTACATTCGCCACAGCGGTCAGCTTATCGCTTCCTCCAGAGAAACTAAGTGAATGCTGATGAGAAAAAGCCGTACGAGTCACGGCATCCTGCCAATCCGTATCATATTTCGGAGTCCCGTCCGGATTGAACAGGTCATTCTTATGCGTAAACATATTGCTCGGATCCAGATGGGGAGCGATACGTCCCGGTTGAGCCTCATAAGCACGCTTGAATACATCCAAAGCCTCTTCCGCATTTAAGACATCGACTTTACGAGCTAACGTTCCTGCTGACAGAACTGTATTATACGAGATATTCGTCGTATTTTTCTTACCTTCCTTTGTTGTTATCACCACAACGCCATTCGCACCTCTCGCACCATAAATAGAAGAGGAAGTAGCGTCTTTCAAGATATCGATAGACTGGACAATATTCGGATCAATCTGGTCCGGATCCACGCCAACCACACCATCGACCACATATAGCGGTGTATTAGAAGAATTCAAAGAACCGATACCACGGATTTTTATCGCAGGACTACCACCCGGTGCACCAGAATTCAAGGCGATATTAACACCAGCCACCTTTCCGGCCAATCCTTGGAATACGTTCGTGGCATTCGGACGCTCCAATAACTTCTCCGAGTCTACGGAACCCACTGATGTTGACAAGTTTCGTTTCAACATCGTACCATATCCAACGACAACGACCTCTTCAAGCGCCTTATAATCCTCGGCCAACTTCACGTTAAACAGTGTACGATTCCCGACCTCGATCTCTTGCTCCGCATAGCCGATATAGGAAAATGACAGGATATCGTTATTAGCCGCATCCAAGCTAAACTTTCCATCCAGATCCGTAACCGTACCGACCGTCGTACCCTTAATCACGACATTGGCCCCGATAACCGGTATGCCATCCGGATCCGTAACGATACCGGAGATCTTTTTCTTTTGTTGCTGTACGGCGTCTTTCTTCAAGATCGTGATGTGCTTACCTGATATGCGGTAGGTCAAGTTCGTGTTTTTCAACAACTCATTCAACACGTCGGTGACTTGGCGATTCTTCACCTGTATATCCACCTGCTTACTATTATCGATATCCTCGCTCTTATAGAAAAACATGAACTCGGTCTGTTTCTCAATCTCCGAGACGACATCATAGAACGTCCCGTTCTTTACTTCTACCGTAACTTGAGCTTTTTGCGCATAGGTATCCGCCGAGACATGCAATATACCCAGTATTAAAAAAAGCAATGTGATCTTCATGATTGATTTAATTTTTTTAGGCAATAGCTCATCGCTATTCCAGACTTTTTACGTAATTCTGGAAGATTTTTATAACCTCTTTAGGTATAGGAGGTTGGGAAGAATGGCAAAAGTTTGGGTAACGAATTGGCAACCGTGCCTATTTCTGCGCTTTGCTGCGAGTTGCTTTCAAGTAACTCATTTCCGATTCAAAGATACGCATTTTTTCTATTTTAGCGAATATCGTTGCTTGTTTTTTGCCTCTGCATAGAAAAATACTATCGTGTTCCCGTTGTTTGCAAGTGCTATCTAATTTCTTCCTGTACGACTTTTATGGCAGCTTGCTTTAGCTCATCTTCATTTTCAATTGCATCAAGCACTTTATCAGCCACCCACAAAGTAAGTAGCTCTTTTTCGTCAACGTGAAAATAGTTTGCAAGTTGTATTACCTGCATTCGTTTCGCACGTCTGTCGCCACGTTCTATCTTACTAAACATTGGGGTGTCTATCTCTAATAGGACGGCAAGTTGTCGTTGCAACACACCGTTTTCGTCTCTCAATTCTCTAATTTTTTTGCCTAATAGCATACTCAATTCTTTAATAGTTCGACTAAATTCGCTAAACTTCGACTAAATTCAAATATAGCCAATCTACTTGTAATCAAATAGATACAAAATCTACTATTGAAACAGCTATCGAATTTCAACTAAAAACAACGACTAAACTTCGACTAAAATCCATTTCTTTTTCTCAGTCAATTGAATTGTTCCATCCTTCTTCATTGCAGCGAGGATATTGCCAATCTTTCTGATTTTCTGCTCATCGGTCAGCACATCCGACAATTTAGACTCTAATAAGGTGTTCAGTTCCGCTCTTGTGGCACCACCGAAGGATTTGAGATAAGATGCTATCATATCCTTGAAATGATGGTCGTTAAAGCTGCGGTTTTTGATATACTCAGTCTTCAACTTCTTACTGTCTGCTGTCTTTGCCACATATTCCGAAAGGTATAGTTTAGGGTATCTTCCCTCTATCAGATGTAACTTTTTCAACCTTGCCGCCATTTCCTTTTCTATGGCTTCATGTTTTTGAATACTATCAAGAGCAATACAATCATAGAGTGACAACTTAGGATTGGCTTTCAACAGACGATAATATTGTTCATTAATCAGCTTACCATAAATCCTCACCGTTACCTCTTTTTTGGCTTGGTCAATCTGGTAATCAGGCATAGGAAAAAATCTTTTTTGTTGTTCTGTAAACACCTTTCTTATTCCACGACCGATAGTGTCAATCATATTAAAATTCACCATTCCTTGACAAAGGACGTAGTTGCGATAGAACTTTTGCGGACCATTTTGCTCAATAGCATTGCGCAAGGTACCGGGCAAGAAAAAGCCACCATTAGAAAACGTTACAGAATCAGGTGTCTCTACCATTGTAATCCTCTCTTGCATGGTATAATCTTGATGTGCAATACAATTATGCAAAATCTCGCGGATGCTATACTCATCGTATTGCTTCACAATGTCGGGGAAGAGTGTTCCGCCAGGTAAAATACGCTGGTTGAGATTGCGGATTTTCGCCAATGCCTCGTCAACGGTCAAAAGGAATGGAATAGAGAAATGTTCATAATCCTTCTTCTCGTCGTGTTCATCTACAAGCACCCATGTAATGGTAGCAACAGATGGACTAAGCAAATGAATGGCAGTCGGTTTCCCTAGCAGTAGGATTGCTGCACGTGTTAGTTTACCTTTGACGGCAACACCAGCACGACACAATAACTCCATATCATCCCATGCATCTACCTCATTTGCCAATCGAGGAAGTACAGCTTTGAACTCGCTTCGTGCTTTTGTCAAGGCTTTTGCATCCAAGTCCTCTAACGAGGCATCCTGCACAATTTCTGCTGACCAGTCGAATGTTGGGCTGTTTTCTTCGAGAATGGCATTCAGGTGCTCTTGCGTCAGTTCAACCAAAGAATCTTCGATACGTTGCCAAGCCTTGTTGTGCGCATAAACAGGTAATTTCGGACGATGCTTGGGTATATGTATTATCCAAACTTTCTTACTAGTATCGTCAGTAATGAACTCTTCGATGTCAAGACCTTCTGTTGAAAGGTTCACGCATCGCTCCGTCAAGCGTAGAATTGCTTTTTGGCGGTCGTAGTTATAAGTGTCGGTACCGACAATCTCTAATGTCTTGTCATGTACACCAAGTACCAGATGTCCACCCTCCATATTGGCTATAGCCGACACATAGGAGATTACATCGTCCTTCTCGTCTCCACAGAACGAGTTCTTCAGATTCTTAAATTCCTTCCACTCGTAACGGGCATTCTCTTGTGGGTACTCGCGGAGCAGGTATTGTTGAAGTTCGAGTTCAAGCATATTTTCTTAAAACAATGAAGTTTGCAAATTTAAAGACAACAGAACTTTATTTTTGAAAACTTCGTAATCGCTTTTTCCTTGAATAGGCATGATTGTTTTAAGACAGATTTTCTTCTCAGTCTTTAATCCAATCATTTTTGCGATACCAGCTATTTTCTCTGACACAATTATTCTATTTGCCCCAAATGATTCTTCTCTATATTCATTCGACGATGGGAAATGTATGATTCCCAAAGTTCGTGCTAATTTTACAAATGTTGATAACGTATATTTTGAACCACCATCAAGGCTGCTTTGAACGAGTATCAAACCATGAGACAATCCTGCTTGTATTCTGCTGGCTTTACTACCAGAATATTTATCTTCGTGTTGTTGAGGTGGAAATTCCGAAAGGACAAGGCCACCTGCTTGAAGTACATCATCTATTACCTTCACATGTGATTTACTACATGTTACAGGATAATTCATTCCACCAGAAATTATTCCTATGGCTTTATTTGTTACCTTACCGTTAAAATAAATAGAGTGTTCATCAATACCTTCAACTAATCCATTACATATGGAAAAATCCTTAGAAAAGTATTCGCCGAGTCTTTCTGCAATAGTATTTCCTAATAATGTACTATGGCGAGTTCCAATAATTGCAATTACATTACGTAACAAATCAGTATTGCCTTTTAAATAAAGTAGTGCAGGAGGATCACTGATTTCCAGCAGTTGACTAGGGTATTCCTCCGAAAGACAACTTATAACTTTAACTCCAAGTGATTTGCAATCTTGAAGGATAGAATCCGCTTCCTTTTCAAACATAGATACCATGTCCAATGCTTCCGGTTCTATTTCTTCTAAAAAGATTCTGTAATCATTGGAATGCATTAGCAAATCCCTTTTCTTTTTGAAGAAAGCAGGACCAATTCCTTTTACTTGCGTAAGTATTAAAATATTTCTAATATCCATATTTTCTTTATTGATTTGGAATGTCTACAATATAACCGCAACCATCACCTTTATACTTAGGTGGAGTGCATGAGTAAAAACGATGTCCGTCGCTACGTCTGATTTTGAGAATCATTGGTTTACCACACCGTGGACAAAGTACGTTTTCATTGTTTACAGCAAGAATCATCTGGAACATCGCAACAAACAATACATTGTGTGCGCCAAGATATTTCAAACCTTTTATCACATGCCATGCTGTTGCTCCAGTGGTCAATTGATCATCTAATACTACAATATTTTTTCCAGACAACGAGATTGGTTGTTCGATTTCTACTCCAAAAAGATTCACAATGGTTTCAGTTGGAGGAATAATCGACAAATATTGCTCCAGAAAGGATTTTCTCTCGTTATAGAGATTGCGATTTCTCAACGATCCTTCTGTATTATCTGCCCATTTGAGTAATTCAATCTTCTTCATAGGTGTATCTACAAGGTCAAAGATTTCCTTCATTTTATGCCGAGGAACAGTTGTTGCTTTATCTGTCAAGTATGTAAAGTAATCCCATCCTTGTTGCATAATGACATGTTGGTTCAAGTATGAAGAAATCCCCTGTGCAAGACTTCTTAGGAAGTCTGAAGTTCGTTCAGGATTAGACATTATATAATACTTGTCTGCTCTAGCATACTTATCACATGCCCCTTGCTCTTGTCGTGCAAGGCATCTAATACAAGCATAACTTCCATCTATATATCTATTATCAGAAAAACGCACAGAACGCATTGAGGTCGAATCAGCAAAAGCCCCCTCAATAGAATATAAATTTTCCAATGGCGAGTCCAAAATGGAATCTATTTCTACAAAAGTTTTAGCAGCATACGTTGGTCCCATTTTCTTAGAAGCCATCTCGTCTCCAATGCCGTCCCTATCGTCTTTGATTTGTTCTGCAATATGATAAGGAAGAAACCATACAGTTAAAGCGCCTATTCGCCTTCCTAATTCTATATCAAGTTTGGTGTCACCAATGAAGCAACTTCGACCATCTACTACCATTTGCTTATATAGCGGATGTGATTCAAGGAACTCATTAAGTTTCTTTGCATTCGGTTTATCCGCTAGACTTAAGGCTTCTAATTCGAACATGTTAGCTATCGGATTCACATAACGAGGATGAGAATCTGAAACTATGACCAGCGTATCACCTTTGCCTTTTCTTGAAATAATAAATTCCCTTGCTCCATTAAATACAGGAATCTGGGCAACAGGATAATCCTGCTGTCCATCCTTATACGGTTTCCATTCTGGATGAACCGTATTGGTGAGAGTTCCGTCAAGGTCAAGAAAAACCAACATAATTATCTTCTCAAAAAGTTCTTTAAAGATATAGTAGTAATGACAGTATATTTTTCGCCATACGATTTATTCCTTGTGGTATTTGGTCCACAATTGTCAGGATTTGGACACAAAGTTATAAAAAGAATCGTAAACTCACTAATAGACAGGTAGGAATCTGCGATTAAAATATTCTATAAAAGGCATTTTATCAATTGAATAGACCCTGTGGACACAAAAAATGATGTTACATTTGCAGACATTCGTCTAAACTGAATTGAATAAACTAAAGTATCCTCCTCAAAGTTTTCTTTTCTAACGAAACTTTGAGGAGGAATAATTTAAAACTGCTGTGTCAATGTCGTAATATAATTCTCTTGACCTCTAATTGGAAGCCGTTGAAATCCCAACGACTGGTTAAGCCGTGGATTATCCTCAATTCCAATATACTTGTATCCATATCGTGGCGTATACTCCTTGAAGAACCGCATAAGTTCCTGCAATTCCTGTTCCTGCTTCTTGGCGAAGTTGCAATGCACAAAAATTATGCACCAGTCGGGGAAACCTCCTACACCATTGCTATACTCCCAAAAACGGATGTAGAGTTTTACGGGTTTGATGTTTACACCTACGCAACAACCGTTCTGTGTCGGTGTAACGTGAAGCCTGTTTCTGTAACCGAACCTCTCGCAAATATAGAGGTCGAAATCCAATAAGAAATCTTTCTGTACCATTGTTGTTAATCTTTTGAATTGATAAATAAGCCGTTATAATCTCATGCCACGCTTGCGCTTGGCTTTCTTCTTCTTTCTCTGTATCTCCGCCATTTCTTGGTTGGCTTCCGCATCGGCTGCATTGTAAGACGAAACGCTGATACTGAACAAACCTAAGCCACTACCGGAACTATCTTCGGAACGGTTTTGCACTACGGTCTGTACCGTTTCTTCTCTTGGCTGCCGGATGGCTGTTTGCCTATTGTTGAAATCATCCTCAAAGGCATTCCGTCCTAATTGGTAGTCGATGTTCATGTAACTGAACTCCCGACTGACCTTTGAGCCGGAAAAGGATATGCCGCCATACTCGAACTTCACACCCTGCACCTCCCTTGTCGTCCTGCTCGCCTTAAACTTCATTTCAATGTCCCGTTCGGAAAGAGCCTCTTTCAATCCGTTCCAATTTCGGGCATGGGGCAGTTCCTCTTTCAATGCCTTGTAAATCTCATGCTTCGCCTTGTCATAGGGCCTCAATCGTTCTTCCTTGATGTTATCCTTGCCGTTGGCAAAGTGAAGCCTGTATTTGGCTGTAAGCATCTTACAAACTTTCTCATTGCGGTAAAAGTCATTCTTGTCGCTGATGGTCTTGCCGTCATTATTCACACGGTTGAAAACGATGTGGCAATGCGGATGTTCCCTATCAGTGTGTCGGGCTACGATGTACTGCGTGTCAGCTATCCCCATTTTCTCCATATAATCGTGGGCAATTTTCAGCATCAGCGCATCATCGTGGCGCAACCGTTCCCCGTCTTCGGGCGAGAAGTTGAGCGAAGTATGTCCGACCGTGTTCTTCACCTTGTCATTGAGCAACGTCTGTAACTCGAATTGCTCCGCCAACTGTTCAGGTGTTCCCTCTACTCCAATTGCTTCCAGCAACTGGGACTTGTCCTCTCTCAGCACATAGCACACGCAGCCGCTGAACGATGCCCCTTTCGTCTGCTTACCTATCATCTTTCAATCGGTTTATGAGTTGCGACACTTCCTTTGCCATGTTCTCACACTTCTCGGCTACGGCAAAGAAACCGTAGGTATTCGCCTGTCTTGCCAACTGGTTAAGATTGGTGCTTTCGCCAATCAACTGACGGATGACCGCAAGGTGTTCTTTGCTGATTCGTTCCCGTACCGTGCCGTTCATGATGAGCGAGCGGATGGTTTCGCTTTTGCTCTGCTTGCCTCGTCTGCACAAAGCACCCAGCCAGCCGAGTTCATCATCTGTCAGGCGCAAGGTGACTATGTTGTTTTTCTTCATCTATTCTATCTGTTTTTTTTAGTGAATAATTTGATTGATTCAATTTGAATTGTCTGTGACCATCGGGAGCTATCCCCCTCATCTTTTTGAGGGGCAAGTGGTCGGGGTTTGTAATACACCGACATTAACTTGCTAATCTAAAAAAGATGTGATTTCCGGCTTAGATGCGGAATCCTTTCTTCTTCGGTTTCGGTTGGACAGAAACCTCGCTTGCTTTATTCTCCACCGCTCTTTTACCACATAGGAAATCGTTCAAATCCTTGTACCCTGCGTAGTGGATGGAAGCATCCCGAACCCGATAGGAGAACGTTCGTTGCAATTCCAAATAAGCCCTATTTCCTGCTTGGTCGTTGTCGAAAAAACAGTGGATGCGCTCATAATGTGATAAGCGTTCAATCGCCGTGTTTAAATTGGAAACTGAGTTGAGAACCATGTAGTCTTGTCCTTTCAAGTCGGGATATTACGGATTCTTCCGTATGCGGATAGTCAGGAAAGACAGATAATCCATGAAGCCCTCGAAGAGGCAACACGTATCTGTCTGTTGTGCCTGTTGCCATATGTGCGTGATGTCTTTTGGAGCGATGCAGCCTTTGAAGAATTGGTTGCGCACTTCATAACTTCCTGCCATATTCTCAAAACCGATGGCAAAATAAGGTTTGCTGTTATGGGTGAAGTGCAGTTCCTTACATTCGTTCTTGGCTACTGTCATATCAATACCTCGCTCCTGTAAGTATCGGAGCAATGCAGGGTGCACAAGTTCTCTTACTTCCAACTGCTGGAAACTCGGCTCGGATGGTTGTTGGCGAAAAGAAAATGATGTGGAACGAACATGCGGTGTCTGTCGTTCGATGCGTTCCAACAGGGCTGGTACGTAATCATCCTGATAGAGCTCTTTCGCCAATGCAAGGATATTGCCACCTTTGCCAAGCCCGAAGTCAAACCATTGGTTCAATTCTGTATTGACTTTGAATGACGGTTCGGTTTCTTCTCTGAACGGTGATTTGTACCAAAGGCTCTTTCCCTGTTGCTTTACGGGTGAATAGCCTATGCTTTGCAGATAATCTGCCAATCTGATTGCTTTTGCTTCTTGTATGTTCATTGTATAATTTACTACGTGTTTAGTGATGAATAAAAAACTGATGATTTGATGAATGCAATAGAATACTGTTTGAAAATCAGCGAAATAACAACTCATCATACTTTCATCAAACTGCTTACCAAAAGAGAAACGATGTCCGGCATTGCTTTCTATTTTCATCAGTACAATGTCTTTGATGATTATTTGATGAGGATATATCATTCTGTTGCTCAGTGCATTTATATTCTTATTCATCATTTCATCAAAATAATCATAGTACTTCCAACTGTTCTTTCGTTACCGTGTAGAACCTGCCCGTTCTCCGTATTGGTGAATAGCGGCAGTCCCGTGTGTAATCTACTTGGTAGGTAATATAGGTAAGGGTATTGTGTGCTGGAATGAGTTTCCAACAGTCCTGCACCACTTTCCTAACTTGATGCTTCTCCGCCTTTACCTGCGTGTCCATCAGCAATGGCATCATATCGTTCAGACAAAAAGAGAAGCTTTCAATACCCATGCTTTCCATGATGTCAAGTATGAGTTCGGACATTTCTATCTCCAGCCGGTTGCGGTTGCTCCGGATAATGCGTTGCAGGGCTGCGGTATGCAGCAACATCGGATTGAACCACATACGGCTTTCTTTTTTCGTTGATAACGCCCTGTGGGCAAGGAAGTAAAGGAAAGCGGGAATTTCCTCTTTCAGCTTTTCAAGGAAACTTGTATCATCATTTTCCAATCGCTTAATCTTCCGTACCCAATATCGTGTTTCTCCCGCGTCAATGATTACGGGCAAGTGCTCATTGTTGGAGCACAGCACGAACTTTGCGAAAAATGCTATTTCGTCACGGTCTTTGCCTTTGGCTTCCACCTTGTAGGACAATGTGGTGCTTAGGTTCTTCAAACGCTCGCTATCCTCCCTGCGGCTAAGCAGTACCTCGTCCACCACAATCAGCAGCTTGCCTGCCCAATCGGAATTGAACTGGCTGCGGAAATCCTCGTTGGTGTTGAATGTGACGTTGTTCTGAAAAACAGCTTTCAGAAAGTTTAGATATGTGCTTTTGCCTGTGTTACGTTCTTCCGACACCAACAGCAGGATAGGTAACTTCTGCACAGGATGCAGGTAGAGCAGTTGCAGGTAGTCCATGCCTAGCTCGTATTGCTCCCCGAAGATATGCCGTACCAATGAGCAGATATGGGGAAAGTCCCCTTGTACGGGTTTGTGTCCTATCGGCTCGTACAGGT
>ERZ838225.374-NODE-374-length-63309-cov-70.316265_pt1 | contig 63309 bp, 72 predicted proteins | sample MGYA00519684_ERZ838225 | MGnify/ENA primary metagenome ERZ838225 (study PRJEB31850, sample SAMEA3708829) | human gut metagenome | biome: human gut; feature: human-associated habitat; material: faeces | place: China | collected 2014 ... | reverse complement strand
AGAAGTGGGTGGGGGAATTATGTGCCTTTATCTAAGCTTAAATGAAAGAGCCGTGCTTTTGCAATACCTGAATTACGACAAAAGACCCTATCAAACAACTCATCATAAAAGAATGTAGTGTTATTTAAACCGATTTGCAAACTATCAACGCTATTTATATAAGTGATGTACTCTTTATTTTGGTAAATAAGAGTTGCCGTTGGATGTTGCCTTGAACTGTATTCCAAGTCTAATTTAATTATATCACAGGTAATATTATCCCGGGTTTCAGAGATGTGTGTTTCTCTGGCACTAATTAAAAACATAGATACTGTAAAAAGACCAAGACCTAAGTTTATCAGCATTATGACAATTTTTCTTCTCATTTATCTCATGTTTAATAGTTTATTCCCCTTTTTTATACGCTATGAATAACTCCATCACGTTCTCTTTATATTTAACACCACCTGCAACACTGATAAGATGTTCTATATCCCATTTGTTCTTTTTTGAAATAATGCCAGATAAACTATTTTCTTCCAAAGCAAAAAGAAGGTCAAGAAATGTTTGTTGATCTTTGGCGATATAACTCATAATACGTTCATCATCTGCCCAGTCCATTTCTACAACCTCGCCAGTTTCTTTAAGAATGGCAAGCGGGAAAGCCTCCCGCCATCCAAAAAAAATAAACCGTTCTGTTTCTTTCAACTCATCAGATTTATTGAAACGGAATATCATTATTGTTAACTTGGACACATCATAGTTGCAAACCAAATCTATAACAGCATCATTCTGCTTTATAATGGTATGCGCTTTATTATTCCCGATAAATAACTCCTCCAAATAGATTTGAGCAAAACCTTCAGGCATCATCGAGAACGCACATTCGTTTGGAGTGATAGCCTTAATTGCGGTTACAAATTCTGATGCTGTCATAGTTTATAATTCTTTGTTAGTAGTTATCAAGCCCACTGGATATATCTTCAACAAAAGTATTTATGCTTACATTTTTTCGCTGACATCTTCTGAAAGAGGAAAGACCAATTGTTTTGATTTCCTTATTTGTCAATTTCATCGACAACCCTCCTTCTGAGAATCTTCCCACCAATGTTTTTTTTCTTCAGGGTTAACTATTTCAGATTGCCATTCTTCCCATTCAGGACTATTGTATTTGGGATTAACATGCATATCTTCGTCACCAATATCAAAATCAAAAGTATATGGCAGGCGATAATCCCCCCAAATGCATCTTTTTACAGCTTTGGTTTTATAGCTTTGCCATATACCGACATAATTGCGATTATTTAACTCGCCACCTCCTGCATCTATATCCAAACATACCTTTTTATTGGCTTCGTCTATATAGCAATATGCACCATATGTGCCTTTGAAAAATCCAGTTCCGAATTGCTCTTTATCTTCCGTAAACAAATAGTTGCACACCATGACATAATAATTAGGACTATCCGGGTCATTAGCCCTTTCCCATACCTTGTATATATGTTCAATAAATATTTCTCCTATAAAATCACATATATTCTTTCCCACTTTTGTTTTACCATTTACCGTGAATGTTAGGGAATCTATACGTTCAACTTCCGGATGGATAAATATTTCAATCCGGGTATATTTGTCACCAAGTATTCCGTTAAATGAAGTTTCCTTGTAGTATGACTCACCATCTATATTTTCATACGTGAATTGTTCTGAGTTGAACAATGCCCTTTCGAATACATACCCGTTTCCCAAAAGTTCATGAGTAATATCGACAAATTTTTCGGAGTTGTCCGGTATAAGCCATTTCTTATATTCAGAACTGAAATCAATTTGATTGCAGTCAACGTATTCTCTCAATTTAGGGTAGTAATATGGATTGTATTTTTTGCTTTGGGCGAATATCACAGAACTATTGGATAGCATTATGATTTCCATCAATACAATCTTATTTATCATCTTCTGCCACTTCTTCATAAACAAAATAGATTAACCATAATTGTACAAAGTTACTTTATTTCTTCGATAATACTTTTATTGGGAAAAGGAATAATCTGTGTATCAGATTGTTTTTAACACATTAATTACCTCACGAACACATTGCTCATGATAGAATACTCAAACAAATTACGATGATGACGATACGTACTTTCATTTAATCTTAATCTTCAATCATTTTCAATAGTCTTCTTTTTGCTTTTAAATCTCGGTTGGAATCTGAAAAATCAGGATCTTTTATTTCATCAATCAGTTCTTTGCGGACGGATGTTCTTCTTTCATACATAGGCAAATCGGGGTCTGCTCCGTGCTTGAGTAACTCCTCGGCTACAGTATAGTGTCTGAATAATATTGCTATTTCCAAAGGAGTGGAATTAAGCTCTTTGAATCTGAAATTGGGGTCAGCGCCATTTGCAAGACAATAGCGGACGAGCTCCAAATCACCCTGTTGAGATGCTGCTTCAAGCGGAGTTAAAGGGCAGATTCCGCAATGTCTGCTGACAAACTCATTGGCAAAAGCTATGTTTATATCAGCTCCGTAGTCAAGAAGCAATCGGACATATTTTATTTTCTTGTCTTCATCCCAATATCGGCCACATACATCTGAAATAGGGATATAAATGCTCTTATTGCTGTCTATTACTACTTGATTTGGGTTGGCTCCATGCTTCAATAGGGCTTCGACGGCACGTATTTTATCATCCGAAATGGCATAAAACAGAATCGTCTGGTTGAACTTACTTTCTTTGTAGGATAACAATTCAGGTGATTGGGATAGAATCCGGTCGATTTCTTTTACATTCTGGCGGTTGATGGCTTTGGCAAGTTCCTCACAAGGGGTATCTCTGTATAATCTGTAATCATCCGCAGTTACATGTTTTTTGTCTATCGGACCGTCCGTAAAATACCAATATCCGACATATATCGCTCCAAGATAAAATAGAAACGGCAAGATGGCAGGAAGGTATCTCCTGTATTTAGAATACATCCATACGCTAACCCAACAAATACCCAAAAGAATGAATGAATAGGAATTGACAGCAACAAACCATGCGAATGCTTCACTTACATTGGAAGGATTATCAAAAAAGAAGATGGTGGAATATAACACAAGAGGAGCTGCGAGTATCGGAAGCAAAACGATGATACACACTATTTTTAATGCCGCCGGGTAATTCTTAAAGTCTAATTTCATCATGTTGTAATAAGAATGAATGAAGCTTTCTACACACAATTAATAACAACTATTTCTCTTCATTTTTAGAATTTAACTGCAACTCAACTCCGTCTATTGTTATCGAAGAGCTACGCAGCAATGCGACATCGATTATATGCTCTGTAGTTTGTAACATATAATGGGCTATATTAAGCGTGCTGCCATATAGTTGTTTCTCGCCAGCATCTTCCAACCACTTTATAAAATTAGAGTTTTCAACTTTAATCAAGGTTGCTGATGTTTTAGGAGCATTCACAAAATCAGCCCACCGGAAATGTTCCAAGGTGACTCTGTATGAAAATACATCCGAGAATGTTATTTTGATAGTTCGTTCTTCACGGAATGAATCCAATTCAACCACTAAATCGGTAGCATTATATTCAATACTTGATAAGGAACATTCTCCTGCAATAATTTGCAAAGGAATCCATTTTTCTGTCTTAGAAGAATTTGTCATCATCATCTATTTTAGAATATGTCGGTAAAAGACCGCATTGTTATCTACCCTGCCACCGGAGTTGATATTATATTCAGATGGAACATAAAGCGTATCTCCAATGGTGACCATTGGCTTGGGGATATTGTATATCCCTTTAAATTTCCATATTTTCCCATCGCTGTTACGCTTTAGGAAATGAGCAAAAGTCCATGGTCCAACATCAAAATGAAACATCGTATAATCCGAATCAAAACAAATCACAGACTTATATCTTACGATTACAGTATCCTCTATCGAAACACATCCATCATGTCTTCCCCGCCATACAAGGCTATCTTGAACCTCCTTGGGAAGTTCCATGTACTTCACAGGTGTACCATCTGTATAATCAATGATTCGGCTATCAATAAACAAATAGCTTATCACAGACAAGACTATCAAGCCGGTTATTATTATCCACTTTTTCATTATTTTGTGTAATAAATGATAGTTTCGTTGCTACTCACACAAAGTTACTTTTTTCTTTGATAAAGCCGTCAGTTGGAGAACAAATTATCTGTGTATCAGATTGTTTTTAACACATTATTCTGCAAACACAACTGGTGATTAGAAGAATGTTTTTATTTTATCTCCGCAGATTAAACTTGTCTATTGTACAATGCAATAGCAGACTCAACTGATGCCTCTATGTAGTTTAAATAGCATCGACTAGTTTGGGACAATAGCCAAATGTAATAGCATACATACTCCTTTAAAAGCTGAGATTCACTTTGACGAAACTTTACGGTGATTATTTTCCCGTCATTCTCGATTGTTGCAATTTCATTGATGGTTGCTACATAATCACAAAGGATTTTTTTACCATCTACAATTTCATTATATGGCTTACGGTGATATTTTGATTCCAAGTAACCCAGATAAGCTGTTGGTGTTATTGCCGGATAGTAAAAGAAAGGATTTCCCAATACTCCTAACGAAAGAACTGAATCTGAGGTATGATTCATATAACCGTCGTCATCAGTTTTTATAAGGGAAATTTTAAAATGTGGAAATTCAAAGAATCTACTGCGCTTAGATTTACCCACTATGTTTTTATCATATTCAATGCATAGTTTCCAATTCCTTACAATCTGTTTAGAGAAACGAGCTATCTTAGAACCAGAACATTGCTTGTCATATGCATAATCATTGAAATACTTAATCAACAATCTATCAAACAGCTTGTTCCAAGCAGATGCATTCACATTCAGCTTCATTGATTTTGATTTCCGTTCATAATCCTCCACATTGAGTTCAAAATCTTTAAATGCTTCAAAGTCCAAATAGTTTTCTATGGTTATATATTCGCTACTTCTAAGAAATTGGCTGAAGGAATTTAAGTTCTCTTCTAATTTGAATTGTATAAACATAGAATCCTCATCAGGAGTTGCAATTATATGCTGGGTATTTATTTTTACTTTTATCTCATTGCTCATAAAACTATAGTCATAAAAGATTTTCCTTTCTTGATAAACAAAATTGTTCGGTTCGTCTATGGTCCTTTTTATAATATCCGGAAGTTGCCTATAATCAATTTTGAGATTAGGAGCATATATCTGTTGTATTAAAGCAATGTTTAAGCACGAATCTTCGACAAGCTTCTGAATCAGAGCGATGCATTGGGAGCCAAAATTGTATTTATGCTCCTGTAATGAATTATTTAAACAATCTATTACTTCTTTCATACTCGATTTAAATTTTAATATACCAGAGAAAACTAATCCGATTATGCGTATGACTTTATCTTTGCGCAAAAAATATAAGACGATGAAAACAATAATTGGTTCTATGCTAGCTTGTCTGTCGGTTTCTGTATCCGCCCAGACTGTAAATAATGTAGTAAGTGACTAAAGTTTCCCACCCCAATAAAGAGGGTGGGAAGTAACAGTAATTCAAATTTTCTTCGTAAATTAGAGGTACTTAATCAACTGATTTACAATGAAAAATAAGAATACTATTATAGAAGCAAAAATAGGTAATTTGAACGAACTTACCAAGGTTTTATCCGTTAAAGAACAAGCTCAAGAGCAACTTTTAGTCGTCATGAAGGCATTGGGCATCGGTAAAATCGTTCGGAATCTAAAGTTTGAGAAGGCTCAGGGCTATACCTTGACCTCCCTCTTCATCTCGCTCCTCATCATGCGCCTGTGGGGAAAGACAATTGCCTGTGCCACTTCCAATCATTTTCATGGACTTTGCGCCGTGTCAAAGAACACGCTGTATCGCGCACTTTTGAACGCCCGCATCGACTGGCGAATGCTTCTTACCAAAATCACCCTTCGCTTCCATGTCATTCTTCGGGAGCATCAGGTGAATACCGACGAGCATGACACTTGTGCCATCCTTGATGATACAACCTTTCAGAAAAGCGGCATTCGAATCGAAGGAGTCAGCAAGGTGTTCGGCCATGTCACCCACAATTTCATTAATGGAATGAAATGCCTGACACCAGCTCTCTCTGACGGGAAAAGCTGCTATCCCATAGACTTCTCCCTTCATCGTGAAAAAGGAAAGAAGAAGGATTACGGCTTGACCTTAAAACAGCGGAAGGAGCAGTTCAAGGAAAAGCGGAACGCAAAAAATCCGGACTATACACGCAAGGCGGAATGTGATGAGAGCAAGCTCGAAATGGCCAGACGCATGCTCTGTCATGCCGTGGGGCATGGTATCAACTTCAAGTATGTGCTTGCTGACAGTTGGTTTACATGCGAATCGCTCATACAGGCAGTCCGCGAGCTATGCGGTGGTTCAGTGCACTATATTGGTTTGGTCAAGATGAACCCCAAGTTGCGTTATCAGACAAGCAAGTCCAAACGTCCCCAAAACATCCATGAACAGATTGTAAGGTATGAACGTACAACTTCATGCTATTGCCGAAAGTACAAGTGCAAATACATTCAGCTTCATGCAAAACCGGGCGAACAGCCCATACGCATCTTCATCATCAAATACGGGCGAAGCACCCTTTGGAAAGTGTTGCTTACTACAGATACTTCCATGAACTTCGTCAGAGCCTTTGAACTTTACGAAAGACGCTGGGGCATAGAGGTCATATTCAAGGAATGCCGCGGTTATCTTGGACTGGGAAAATGTCAGAGTCGGAGCTACAACGCTCAGATTGCAGACACCACCTTGTGTTTCATGATGTATCAGATGCTCTCCTTGGCCAAACGCTTTTCAGAATACGAAACCCTGGGAGCACTATTCCGCTCGGAGCGTGACCGGCTGCAAGTGCTCACCCTGTGGAGCAGGACTTTGGAAGAAGTCAGGCATCTGCTGGAAGTTTTGTCGCGTGAAGCAGGAGTGGATCTGTTGACATGCCTATCAACTGTAGCCGCACGGCAAATGGCAGACTTCTTATTACTCAAATAGCTGATATGAGGGGGGAAAACTTTAGGTCATAATTAGACAATAACGGGAATTATTACTCTAATATACTGATTTTTCAAGGAGATTATAAAATAAAACAATGAAGTAATTAACTGAATTATAAACTTTTAAAACCTGAATCAGAAGCTATTTTCAACTCCTGATTCGCATTAATAAAAAATAACTACCTTTGCGCAATTTTTAAAAGAAGGCAAAGATGGGAAATGCATATGAAGAAAGATTAGGAACCGACCGCATGTTACCTCTTATATTTAAGATGTCACTTCCGGCGGTTGCAGCTCAGCTGGTAAACCTGCTATACAATATTGTCGATCGTATTTATATCGGCCACATACCCGGCATCGGAACCGATGCTTTAGCTGGAATCGGAGTAACAAGTGCTGTCATAATACTGATATCTTCTTTCTCTGCTATTGTCGGAGCAGGAGGAAGTCCACTTGCTGCCATTGCCCTGGGACAAGGAAACCGGGAGCGTGCCGGACAGATTTTAGGCAACGGATTCATCCTGCTGCTCATATTTACCATACTGACTTCCGCTACCACTTACTTGTTTATGGAGCCGATATTGCTCTTTACCGGAGCATCGGAAAATACAATAGGATATGCTACTGATTATCTTTCGATATATTTGCTGGGTACTCTGTTCGTGGAACTGTCAGTAGGACTCAATACATTCATCAATACACAAGGACGTCCCACCATAGCCATGTATTCTGTCCTTATCGGAGCAATATTGAATATCGGATTAGATCCTCTGTTCATTTTTACATTCGGTATGGGAGTAAAGGGAGCAGCCTTAGCTACTATCCTGTCACAAGCCTGTAGTGCCATATGGATAATTTCCTTTCTCACGTCGAAAAAAGCCTCATTAAGACTTGAATACCGCTACATGAAACTGCACAAAGGCATCATACTCTCCATTCTGGCGTTAGGAGTTTCACCATTTATCATGGCAAGTACAGAAAGCCTGGTGGGCTTTGTATTGAACAGCAGTCTGGAAAAATTTGGAGATATCTATGTCAGTGCACTAGCCATCATGCAAAGCGCCATGCTCATTGTAAGCGTTCCACTGACAGGTTTTGCGCAAGGATTTGTTCCCATTGTCAGCTACAATTACGGCCATCATAACCGGGAACGAGTAAAAGAATGCTTCAAAATAGTAGTCATCATCATGTTTTCATTCAATTTTCTATTGATTTCATTCATGATTCTATTCCCCTCACTAGTAGCTTCCGCCTTTACGAACGATGAAACATTAATAGAAACAGTACGCCAGGTAATGCCGATTTTCCTCGGAGGAATGACAATATTCGGATTACAACGTGCGTGTCAGAACATGTTCGTTGCTTTAGGTCAAGCTAAAGTTTCGGTATTCATCGCTCTATTGCGCAAAGTTATATTACTCATACCGCTGGCACTTATCCTGCCCCGTTTCATGGGGATGCCCGGAGTATATGCCGCTGAAGGAATTTCTGATGCAACGGCAGCCATCTGCTGTACACTTATCTTTGCCATACAGTTTCCACGCATTCTCCGCAAGATGGTATAAGAAGAGAAACCTTATTCAGGTTTTCTCTTCATAACCTGGCGGAAATCATTTACGATTTGCCGTCCCATATTGATACGTGTACTGTCTACTTTTCGTATTTCTACCGAAGTTACCGCATCCTTGTATTTAGCCTTGCCCAGTTTAAACTTCATCTTATCCAGATTTCCCGTAATATTCACTCCCATCTTAAAAGGCAGAGGCGACTTTAAAATAGAAATATGGTAATCGAAGTTCATGTCAAGTCCCTGAGTTCCTCCCACAGCCGCCTTATATCGGTCTATCTGCACAATAAAAGGATATACTGTCACATTGCCGTCCTTTATTGTCATATTCACCGAAATACTGTCGAACATGTTCCGCTCTTTGTTCTTAAACATCAGCATCTTCGATATTTCAGCAAAAGTTTCTCCATCCATCAGTACCAGACTGTCGCCCTTGATATGTACAGCCGAACGCAAAGACGGAATCTTGATATTCAGATTCGAATCAAGTACCGCCTCGGCAGCAGCTTCAAAATCAACAACTCCCTGGAACGAACGAAGCATCGGGACAATTGTATCCAGTGAAGGAGCAAATTCAACCAGCTTGGCTATATTGATTTTATGCAGCCTGAAGTCGAATCCGGCATATCCCTGCTTCTTCTCCTGAGCACGATAAACCAAAGTTGCATTCATCTGAGCATCCATCCCCTTCATGCTTAATCCTTTCAGATGAACAGCCTGATTCCGGATATCCACAGCTCCACGCACATCTTCGAATATCATCTTGTCATACTTCACCCTTTTCAAGTTAGTCTGGAGTTCAAAATCCAGACTCTTTGGAATTACAAATAACTCCAACGATGAAGCAGTAGTATCAACTTCAGCCTGAAGTGTATCTTCTGGGAAACTCAATGAATTGATAAGTTGATTACAGTCGAGGTTACGGGAAGAAACCTCCAGCTTCCCCCTCAACGGACGATGATGCTTCATCGTTCCATACAAATCGTATATGGCTCCAGTTGCCGTCAAATCGGAATGTCCCACCCGACAAGTTGCATTTTTCAGCGTTATCATCCGGTTACCTATCGTCACCGATGTTTTTTTCATACGTATAGGTAATGCAAATTCAGGAGTCGACATTCTCATACGACGGAAACCAATGATGCCTTTCGGAATCCAGAGTGAATCATGCAATTTTTCTGCGGTCACAGCAAAGCCTGCCCGATCCACCCCCATCTTTGTTTTCCAGGCACGGCAGAACATGGTATCAGCACTCAGCGAAAGAGAAACCTGAGGCATCGAAGGGTTCTTTTTCCCAGGCTGCAAGCGCACTGTAGCATCAGCTTTCTGACAGAATAACGCCAACGAATCGCCCATATTCCCTTTCAGACGATTCAAAGTAAATTTACATTCAACGTCTGTAATACGGGTAGTATCCTGGGGGTTAGTAGATTTAACCGACATAGTCAGTTTTTCTACATTCGAATTAGCCAGCTTTGACTGCAAGACCAGTTTATTGATTTCCGCACGTGCAGCCAGATTATCATTCCCGATGAAATTGAGCGAAGCATCACTCGCAAATTCAAATCCTTTATTAACATCCCGCAACTGCAAATTCGTCATCTTCAATTTTCCACCTAAACGAATACGTCCCAAATCCTGCTTCTTAATGGAAGACAGCCGACATTTCAACCGCAAATCAGCCTCCAGATCGCCACCAATAGTTACCCCCTCCTGCAAAGGAAAAGCCTGTGCCAAGGCAGTCAGATCTACTTTCGATTTTGTATTAAACGTTATATCTGGATCTTCCAACAGATTCATAATCTTTGCATCGGCCAGTATATCTGTATGAGCCCCCTGAAAATGAAAAATCTTCAAGTCTGCATACGAAGGCTGTTTACGCATTAAATCTACAAACGCATAAAAATCGGCCGTAAAATTGTCAATTCCATAAGGAAGTTTCTCATATTTAGCCGATGCTTTATCTATCTGTACCTTCAACGTAACGGCAGGCATCTGCTGCTTTCCATACCATCCTTTTACATCACCCTCCATTTTCACACTGCCTCTTGCCTCCATACTTTCACGCTTCAAAACACTCTCAGGAATCATATTGAATACCGTTTCCAAGGAAGGAGCATGCAGAGCATATGCAATATCCACGTTAAGTGCACGGCGAACTGTATCTCGCTTCAAGGTTCCCTTCACATCAAAGGTTATACCGTTTAATGAAATGTTGGCATCATTTAGTGTAAGTGTACGCGTAGAACGGTCCAGATCAAGAGAAGTCTTCAGGTCTGTCGCAACCTTATTGACCAGCAATTGTCCGTCCTGCCAGAAAAGTACATTATCATTGCTGAAACGCATAGCTAACTTTGAGTGTTCTTTCTGCAAAGAAGCTGTCAGATTAAGTGCAGCATTGGTCAGGCGGGCATAAACTCTTGTATCCCGGTCATCAAAAATAACATTTGCCCGCTTCAGCGATACCCGACGAATATCAATACCTCCCGACAAATCTGTCTTGCCAGAAGAAGCAGTATCAGCTACAGCAGTTGTATCAGAAGCTACAATATCCCAGTTGGCAATGCCCTCCCTACTCTTATAAGCGTAAACCGAAGCATCTTCCAATCCCAGATAGTTAAGAGTTATTTTTTTATTTATCAAATAATCTATCGGATTTACCACAACCACGCATTTGCCAAATGACAGCAACGAATCTGTTTTCTGCCATGCTGTATCACAGAACACTTTCGAGACAAGACTTCCATCGACCAACTTCAATCCGAAACGTGGAAACGTAGAGAAAAAAGTCAGTTCCACACTCTTCATCTCCAACTTGGCATTCAGTGCCTGATTAGCAGTTTTCAAGACTACCGGAGTTAACCTGGAAGGAGTAAACACAAAATTTATAGCAACTGTTATTGCTATCAGAATTAAAACAATCAATGAGCCGAAAGATATACCGGCTATTTTCAATATCCCTTTTGTACGCTTCTTCATAATCTTTTTCATACCTAATTTCCGACAAAGATACAAACTTAACTTTTTCACTGTACCTTGTTTTTCTTTAATTAAGAACCCTGTTTTGGTTACTAAAAAGCCACTAAAACAACAAAAGCCGGAATTATGTCTAAAACTTGGGCAAATCTTTCCAAAAACATCGAGATATTTTTTTAAAATTTGTACAACTTCCCCGATTTTTTTGAGCAATATTTCAAAAGTATTTGTACAAAAATTGAGAGTTTTTGCTGAATTATCTGAAAAGACTTCAACCAAGTAAAATATGCTCTTCAACAAGTTTTTGGAAATATATTGCCTTTTTTCTTCCCTATACACATTTTTTTCTTACGAAATTTCACTTTTATGAAAACATTTGCTACATTTAGTTGTTTATTATTTAAGAACAAAGTATGAAAAAAATCACTTTAGGAGCACTTACACTCTTACTCATCACGACAGCTTGTAGAGATGACAGTTATACTCTCTCTACTGAATCAACCCCCAATCTTGTTACTCCCGCTCTACATACCCGTGTGAGCGATTCTCAAAGTCCTCTCACGGGTATAGTAGAAGCTTATCCTTGCCTTCAGGGAAGCTCTATTTATTTCGGGAACTATGTAAACAATACGCTAAGCGTGTTCTATGGTTTTTACAATGTTCAGGATGGAAACATTGTAGGAGATAACAACCGAGAAGTATCGCTGCCTGTCGGCAAATATAACATTGTATATTGGAGAACTCCCAAATATGAAGAACCTATTCATACAACCCCAGCCATTGATGAACCCGGGCTATCTATTGGTTCAGACTTATCTAAATTGTATTTCGGATTGAGACAATATAATAAAGATACTACATATATTCCTGTATACGATCTGGTACCCACCAACAAGGAAGTAAATATCGGACAAGAGGATCTGGAAGCCAATATGGAACGGGTTGTAGCAGGACTCAAGGTGATTGTCAAAACAAAAAACAATGCCGTCATCAACTCTAACATTACAGATATGCAGGTTCTTATCGGTGGAATAGCTGAAAAAATCAATCTGTATACAGCCGAACCCGAAAATAAGACAAAGACTGTCAAGTTTGATCTGGTACGTTCTGTCGATAATACCGAAATGAGTAATGCAATGGTAATGGTATTTCCTTCTGCCCCAACCCCTTGCTTACACTCCTGATTACGCTGAAAGATGGTAGCGTACACACGCTATCGAAAAATCTGGAATCGACATTGGTTGCCAATACACGTCTGACAGTAAACATTGTTATCGGAGATATTTTTGCAGGGGGGGGGAGTTCCGGAAACTTCACTATCGACAACTGGAATGAATCCAGCGAAACGATTGAATTTCCAGTGGTGGATTGAAGAAAAACAAGCTCCTTTCGGGGCTCCCCTGCTCTAGAAGAAAGATAAAGGAATAAGACAAAACATAAAAAATTAGGAAAAATCCTCGCCAAGCTATAACTTTGCGAGGATTTTTTATAATATTATGTACATATTCCGTTCTATACACGAAATCATAAACACCGTCGCCGCAGCAAGAGGGCTGCTGACGGAAATGTTCGAGAAAAGAAAAATACTAAGCTTCAGATACTCCGATGCACTGGCTTTGCTGAAAGATGATGAAAACCGTCTGAAACTACTTATAGAAAAAGAAGTAATTCATCAGAACGGCAACTTTGTTGAGCTGGATGCACGGTTTATGGATTTTTTCGAACTGTTACTTGAGGCTAATGAAGAAATCAATACAGCCGTGATAGATGAAAATATCGAGTATCTTCACGAACTGATGGATTATTATCTCAAAGAACGTATCGCAACGCGTAAGGCTAGTTACGTAAGAAATATCAAAATTACTTTTCAGAAAATAGCTCGTACTACGATACGTAATATCATGAATTTGCAGACCAGCATCGACAATGCTTTCAAACATGAGCCTACCTATCAGATAAAGATTGCCAAGCTGGAAAACCTCGATAAAAAACGAATCAATATCCAGCAGCTGATTGATACGACGGAAAATCTGATATTGCACGAAGAACGACAATTCTTCCAACAAGCAACTGATGATGAGCTGAACCGGATTTTGCTGGAACTTCGCCGGGAATTACAGCTTTCAGCGCATAGTCTTATCCGGGCACAGCAGGATATCATCAATTACCTGAATCAGATTAAGAGTCAAGTGATACTGGTAGAAAAAATACGCCGGGTAAAATATTTGCAAGATCAATTTGAACTGCGTGCCAAAAGTAATCTCGCCGAAGTACTGGAACGTGAGCACTCCATTCTTTTGGAAGGAACAGCACCGTCATCATTCAAGCTTTCCATAAATTACTTGAATACCGATGAGGCACGTCCGATCATTCTGAAAGTAATGAAAAACCTCCAGCATCGCGAAACCATACGAAGCAACGAAGCTGGTGCGTTCAGCGATGAAGATCTGGCATCTCAGTCAATGTATCAGGAAACAATAAGTCTGGAAGAAACGGTCGGCAACTATATTCAGGCACAAACTGAAGCAATGTGGAAAGATGCCACTGCACAGCCAGAAGATCTGTTCTCTTTCCTGATGCGCTATCCATTCCGTCAAGAAGTCAGTGAGGAAGAACGGACTACCCTCTTTTGCCAGATTGTATCACTATACGAATCGCAGTTCCGTATCAGTGAAGAATTTGGTATTTACAAAAACTATGAATATGCTCGCATCTATCCGATATAAAGGAGGATCGCATAACAAAAAATATTTACTTTAGTTCATTCCGGTAAACATTCGGAATACATGCTAAAGTCAATCAGAAAAAATCAATAGATTATATGGAACTAACAATAAGAATACCCGATCATACAGCGGCTATTTTCGACTATTTGCAAAAAGGTCTGTTTATCAGTTCAAACAGTACAAATGAAGACGTACGCGATTTATATGATATTATAGACGATGACTTCGAAGCTCTGTCGATTTATTTTGCACAGATAGGCTATACACTGGAGCGGGGAAACGAATATTTTTATTTTTCTCGTACAGAACCTCGTGTTACACTGGAACAAAAGATTCTGCGTGCCTATTACTGGATTGATGTCCTCGACTTATTTAAAACATACGATGAAACTTTCGGACCGGGCTATCGTTTTCAGCCGGAACAGATATTGGTGGAAGCCAACATCAACGTCATGTTGCAGAACAAGCTGGACGGGATACGTAAACATTTCTCCGATAAAGATGTACGCAAAGAGGTGCTCGATAATATGATACGGCAGCTTACCCGTGACTCTTTTCTGGAACTGGAAAACGAGAAGAACAATACATATAAAGTAATGAGTTCCTGGAATTATCTGGAACGCCTGATTGAAAGTATTAACATTTACGATGACAGCCAAGACGATGAGAAACCTGAATAGAATTATATTTATAAATAGTGCAAATATTCCTTATGCCGATGATATCTATTTGGATGGGAATGTACACTTTATCGGTACACAGGGAGTAGGAAAAAGTACCGTACTTCGCTCTATCCTCTTTTTTTACAATGCAGATACACAAAAGTTGGGAATCCCAGTTGAAAAACAGAGCTATACGGAGTATTATTTCCCCTACGCCAATTCGTATATCATCTATGAAGTAGCTACTGAGAACGGAGCTTTCTGTATCCTCAGTTTCAAGTCGATGAACCGAGTAAGCTACCGTTTTATTGACTCTCCTTACCGGAAAGAGTTTTTTATCGATCCGGAAACCCGTATTGCCTATACCGGAGCCGACCGGGTACGTATGCAGCTCGATTTGCAGAACGTAGACTACTCACGTATTATTTACACTTTCGATGAATACCGGAATATTCTTTATGGCAATGGCGTTTCATCTGATATGAAGAAATATTCGCTTATGGAAAGTAAGCAGTATCAGAATATTCCTCGTACAATCCAGAATGTCTTGCTTAACTCTAAGCTGGATGCTGAATTCATCAAAAAGACAATTATTTCATCCATCAACGAAGATGAAACTGCAGTCGATCTGAATAACTACAAGGAGCATCTGAAAAATTTTGAAGTCCGTCTACGTGACATCGAAGAATTCCAAAAACGCGAAACACAAAAGCAGGCTAAAGAAATAACATTATTGTCGGCACAGGTTTCGAAACAGCAGACAGCACTGGCCCAAGGTTGCCGCGAACTGGTTTCTGCCTTTATCAAGGCTAAGGAAGCACTTCCACAATGGCAAGAAAAAAAACAACATGCGGAAAGTGAGCGCAACAAGTTGATTACTCGCCGACAAGAACTGCAAGAGCAGTCACGCCATCGCTGTGACAAATTGCAGGAAACACTTGCTGTACTAAACAATGAGCTGCAAAAGGCACAAAAGAAGGAAAAAGATTATGCTCGCCAACAAATTGAGCAGGTAATGGAGCGTTCTTCACGAAAAGAAGAATGGAAAAACCGCCGCGACGGATTACTGGAAGAACAGCGTATTCTCACTTCCCAATATACAGAGATCTCAACAAAATATAAGTCGCTTATACAGAGCCTTGATGAACAATGGAATAAAATTCATGAAGCAAAACTCAGGCAACTGGATGAGTTGAACAGCACATATAATGCACGCATTGAGGAAGGACGTCTTCGCCACGAAGCTTCTACCGAAGCATTATATCAGGAATACGAACAACTCTCACAGCAACTTCACCCTGAGAAGAGTGAAAAACAGAGTGTGCTGACAGCTATTGATTATCAGATGCAGCTTTGCCGGAAAGAGATGTTCTTCGAAACAGAACAAGAAGAACTGAAGCATCGCATACAGTCGTATACCGGCATGCATATGAGTAAAAAGAACCGCATCAACAACGCACAACTCATCATCAAGGAGATTACGCTGAAGTGGGAAGAAGAATTGCAGCACGGAACAAAAGAAAAAGATGATGCACTAACCAGACTGCAACTGGAACAGCAGCAGCTGAAGCCACGTGTTGACGAACTGGAAACGTTTTTACAAAACAGCCGCAATACATTACAGGGATGGCTCAAGGATAACAAACCAGGATGGGAGGAAAACATCGGTAAGCTTTGCGATGAGTCTATCCTCTGGCAGACAGGTTTGTCACCCCAATTGCAAGATGCAGGCGAGTCTTTCTACGGAATTTCAATTGATCTGGCTGGAATAAACCGACATATTAAATCCATCAACGATTATCAGAAAGAGAAAGAAGCCGGCACTTGTCGTCTGGAAGAAATAGCAGCAGAAACAATCCGATTGCAGAGTGAAAAAGAAGAGCTGGAAGAAACGCTGAAAAGTAAATATCAGCCGAAAATAAAAGAGCAAAAAGATATCATCGCTCTACAAGAATATGAACTGGAAAAACTGGAACGACAATATCAACAGGATATGCTCGATCTGGAAAACTGGAAGAAAAAGGCCGAAGCAGAAAGAAACCGCAAACTTCACGAACTGGAAGAGCAAAAAATGCAGGCTCATAATGAATTGCAACAGACAGAAAGCAAGCTGAATAATCTAAACAAAGAGAAATCGGACAAGCTGAACAATTTAAAGCAAGAATGGAACAAACTGTTGCAAAATCTGAACAACGAAAAAAGTGCACAGGCAGACAACATACGCAAGGAAGATAAAGAGGAACAGCAACGGATAGCTTCTGTAAAGGCTGAATACGAAAACGACATGCAAAAGGAGCTCCACACACAGGGAGCCGATACAGAACGTCTGCAAAACATTGCAGAACAATTGCAGAATATCGAACAGGAACTTCTGTTTATAAAAGACCATGCTGCACTCATCATCGAGTATCAGAAGGATAAACGCGATTTGATTGACCAAATTCCGACATGGCAACGTGAATATGACGAGCAAAAACGTTTATTAAACAACGAGAAAGAATCTTTACATAAAGAAACAGGAGCCCTGCAAAGTGAAATAGACAAGCTGAATAAATCACTGCATGAAGCAGAGGAAAATGTACGCAGCTTATCCGGCAACCTGGATGCGTACGAAAAAATTCCTGCATACGACTGGTACAAGCCTCATCAGGATATTTTCCGTTCTGAAAATGGTACGGAAACTGAAATAGCCGTTCAAAAAGGATGTATCGAACTGATTGATGAACTGGGACGCATGGAAAACCAGTACATGCAGCTTCAGAGTCGCCTGCGCAAAGAAGTAAATCTCTTTACCGGACATTTTGACGAGGACAATACGTTTAAGTTCAAAACGAAATTCAATGAAGATTGGGAATATATACGTTTTGCCGATGAATTACACGACTTTGTAGAAGAAAATAAAATCAACGAATTCGTGCGTCGCATCAACAACGAGCATTCGGACATCTTCAAACGTATCAGCATGGATACTTCCATGCTTACGGCCTCGGAAAGTGATATACAGGATCTGATAAGCAAGGTAAACAAAGGATTCCAGACATGCAATTTCGTAGGAGTAATCCAACGTATTGAAATGAAGGTAGAAGAAAGCAGCAACCGAGTGGTAAATGCTTTGAGAGCCATACAGAAATATTACAATGAACATGCTTACGACCTTACTCCGGGCACAAACTTGTTTTCCAGCGAAAACGAACAATTGGTGAAACAGGAAGCTATCGCTTTATTGCGTGATTTCATCAAAGAAATGCACGCTTACCGGTATGACAAGATCCGTCTATACGATTCGTTTGAATTACGTTTCCGCATCATAGAAAACAACAACGACACCGGTTTTGTCGAAAAGTTGTCGAATGTGGGTTCGGAAGGAACAGATATCCTGGTAAAAGCAATGATTAATATCATGCTGCTGAATGTATTCAAAGAAAGTGCTTCGCAGAAGTTTAAGGACTTCAAATTACATTGCATGATGGATGAGATCGGAAAGCTACATCCTAATAATGTAAACGGAATCCTAAAATTTGCAAACGACCGAAACATTATTCTGATTAACGGTTCACCTACGGAACTGAACCGTGACGCATATAAACACGTATATCTGCTCACTAAAGGGGCTCAAAGCAAAACCCGCATAGCCCGGCTGATCTCAGATCAGAAATTGTAAATGTTCTCTTTTTTTAATACCTTTGCTAGGTACGAAAAAGAAAAAGCAATTTATGATGCAGATACTGAAACTACAAGGAACCGACAGACAACTATACCGGCTGGTAGGCCCTTTGGTTATGAATCCGAAAGTCCTGCAATACAACAACGGATATCCGTTTAAAACCGAAGAACACTATGTATGGTATATTGCAATAGAGAAGCAAAAAGTAATGGGATTTATTCCATTAGAAATGCGTAAAAACGAACATATCATCAACAACTACTACGCTGAAGCAGAAACCCACGACTATATTCTGGATACACTGCTAAATACAGTCCTTACAGACGAGGAAGAGAGCACACAGCCTTTATCGGCTGTGGTGCAAACTCCTCATCAGGATTTGTTCGTACAGAAAGGATTTGAAATAACAAAGAGTTGGAAACTATACATAAAAATGCAGAAGGCATAATGGAAGCGACAGTTCAGGAACAAAAAAATGTCTACGAATTAACCCAGGAGCGTCTACGAGTAATATTCAACGAATTTGATAATATCTATGTGTCTTTTTCTGGAGGCAAAGACAGTGGAGTATTGCTGAACTTATGTATTGACTATATCCGCCGCAATAACCTTAAGCGGAAAATAGGTGTATTCCATATGGATTATGAGGTTCAATACAAAATGACTATCGATTTTGTAGACAGCATTCTAGAAAAGAATAAGGATTTACTTGACGTATATCGCATCTGTCTTCCGTTTCGTGTCGCAACCTCAACATCAATGTATCAGTCTTTCTGGCGTCCGTGGGATGAAGAAAAGAAAGATCTCTGGGTTCGCCAGATGCCTGAAGGCGCTATGACAATAAAAGATTTCCCCGAGTTGAAACCAGACACATGGGACTACGATTTTCAGCTTTACTTCGCACAATGGCTGCATAAAAAGAAAAAAGCTACACGTACTTGCTGTCTGGTGGGTATACGGACACAGGAAAGCTTCAGTCGCTGGCGATGTATATTCCAAGTTCCTAAGAACATTCTGTATCATAAGTATATCTGGACCTCAAAAATAGGAAATGATATTTACAATGCCTATCCTATATACGATTGGAAAACGACAGATGTATGGACAGCAAACGGTAAATTCAAATGGGACTATAACCCTTTGTACGACCTCTATTACAAGGCAGGAATCAGCTTAGAACGGCAACGGGTAGCCAGCCCGTTTATCAGTGAGGCTATCGAAAGTCTTGCTCTTTACAGAGCCATTGATCCCGATACATGGGGAAAAATGATAGGACGCGTAAATGGGGTAAACTTTTCGGCTATTTATGGAAGCACACATGCCACGGCAAGGCAAAAAATAAAACTGCCAGAGGGATATACATGGAAATCATTTATGTACTTTTTACTATCCACACTTCCTGAAAAGACACGCAATGGCTATCTCCGGCGTTTGAACGTCAGCATTAAATTCTGGCGAACAAAGGGAGGATGCCTGAGTGACGATGTCATACAAAAACTGATAGATGCTAAAGTTCCTATAGAAATAGTAGACAAAAGCAACTACCGTACACATAAACATCCTGTAAAAATGGAATACCAGGAAGATATAGACATTCCTGAATTCAGAGAAATTCCCACATACAAACGCATGTGTATCTGCATTCTCCGAAATGACCATGCCTGCAAATACATGGGCTTCTCTCCTACAAAGGAAGAGATCAGCAAAAAAAATAAGATTATGGAAAACTACAAAAATATTTGGCGATGAGTGATAACGAAAATGAATATAAAAGTCCTGTTTATAATGTAAAGGCTGTACCAGTAGAAAAAGTAGTAGCAAATGATTATAATCCCAATGTGGTAGCTCCTCCAGAAATGAAACTGCTGGAAATATCCATTTGGGAAGATGGATTTACCATGCCGTGCGTTTGTTATTATAACAAAGAAGCAGACAAATACATTTTAGTTGATGGATTCCACCGATTTACGGTACTAAAAACCTCCAAACGTATTTATGAACGAGAAAAAGGCCTGCTTCCTGTCGTTGTGATCGATAAAGATTTGTCAAACCGCATGGGATCTACTATTCGCCATAATCGTGCACGTGGAACTCATAACATCGAACTCATGTCACACATTGTTGCCGAACTGGACAAAGCAGGAATGTCGGATCAATGGATTATGAAAAACATCGGAATGGATCGAGATGAATTGCTCCGACTGAAACAAATATCCGGTCTGGCCGAACTTTTTGCTGATGCCGACTTCAGTATTCCCCAGCCCAAGCCTGCATATATTCCAATACCGGAAAATGACGATGAAGTAAAATCTGAATAAATTAACCCGCTCTTAAATACAATAAATCATACGTGTAATAAAATAGCCCTGTCATCTTTCATTGGAGTACATCCTGAATGTTTTATACCTAAGATGTAAACTTCCTAGTAATGACAGGGCAATTTTATTGTAGACAGAACAGTCAGGTTCAAATTGAGAGTTCCTCTTTATTGAACTAAACTTAGATAGACTTGTACTCTCCTTTTCAGCTTTCAAGTTTTGCCTTAATATTTTCCAGTAGAATCAGGCATCCCTGCATTTTAGGATTTTCAAAACAAGCTTCAGCCTGATCGAATAAACGTGCTACTGTTTCTTTCAGATTAGGTATATTAGTTGCTTTATCTACTTGTAAACCTTGAGGTAAATCTTGATTAGCAAACCAATCTTTCAAGGCTTTCAGTTCTTCTTTCTTATAAATTTTTCTTTCTTCCATATGATAATGATTAAAACGGATATCCCACAGCAAAATGAAATGCAAAATCGCGTTTGAAGTCAGGAGATATAATGGGGTAACGGTCACGACCAGTATACATCGGATTGACAGCCTTCATACCTCCATCGAAACGTAAAATCAAGAAGTCCAGATCGAAACGTATTCCCAATCCATAAGATACGGCAAGTTGCTTATAAAAACGATTAAACTTGAATACTCCTTCCGACTGTATTCCCTGATTCCGTATATTCCAAACGTTTCCGGCATCAATAAACGCTGCTCCATTCAACTTCCAGAATAAAAATGTCCGGTACTCCAAATTCAGGTCCAACTTAATATCTCCCGTATGGTTGACATAATCTATCGTGTTTCCATCCCCACGATAAGAACCTGGTCCTAAAGAACGTACCCGCCAGCCACGTACACTATTAGCACCTCCGGAAAAATATAACTTTTCGAAAGGTAAACTCTTAGAATTCCCATAAGGAACCGCAACTCCTAATCCGGCATGAAATACCAGCGAATTGCGCTCATCGATAACGAAGTTTTTTGCATAATCTATGTCAGCCTTCACGTACTGTGCAAAATCTATATTAGCCAACTGATATGCTTCGCCGTATCGTGGTTTTTTATTTATCAAACGCGAAAAGGCATACAACAAATTACCAGCTTCTTCTATATTAAAGCGCACAGAATACGAATTACGGTTTGCCGTAGTCATCGTATTTCCTCCAGCACTATTATAAGTATAAGTATATCCCAAACGCACAATGAACAAATCTTCGTAACTATGTCTCAGCAATGGATTAACCTCATCCATACGATCCAGATAATCGTCGAATGTAGGTGAGGTATAGGGCATATAAATATAATTTATATCCAGCAAGTCAAAACGATGATTAGCCCTTCCTCTCCGTGTCCAACGATAGCTCCAGGCAGCAGAAGCTAAAGTACGCTCAAATTCCGGACGAATCTGCCAATTATATTTTATACTGACCTCTGAAGTCGCTTTAATACGTTTTTTAAAGTCGGAAGACAGAAACGGGAACATAAATTCAGGGAAATTCAAACTGCTCTCCACACCGTATTCCATATAGTTACTGCTAGTATATCCTTCCAGTCCACTCACAGCTTCATATGCTCCCCTCAATTTAATTGTAAAAGTTTCAGAACCTTTAAACAGGTTACGATGCGTATATGAAGCCGACGCTGCTGCTCCCAAATCACCAGCAGAGTTTGTTCCTTCTATTTCGAAAGACAATGATTTATTTTTATTTCTTGACAATGTGATATAAGCATCCAGATATGCTGAATCATTTTCTATCACTTCGTTGAAACGAATATTCGAATACTTCAAGATAGACAAACGGGACAGCGCAGAGTAAGTATTTTGTACACTCCTGCTTCTATACAAGTTTCCGGGTATCAGAAAGTTATAATCAGAAATTACTTTCGGACGCAGAAACAGCTTGTCTTTATAAAACAAACTGACATCTCCCGAACGCACAGAATCAAAACTTTGGAGTGCTTGTGCAGAAGGTACAGTAAAATCCGCATCCAATATATAATTGACATTCCGTATCCGATACTGGCGGTGTTCTTCTGGCATATCTTCCTTACGAATTTGAAATGAGGCCAGCTCCATTGTAAGGTCAACTTTATGGGTATTCAGCATCGTATCTGCCTGAAATGTGATAAAATCCTTATTAAAACGATAATATCCCCTGTTCTGCAAATATTGGGTTATACGTTGTCTTTCCTCATCCAGTACATTTACATCGAACCGCATTCCTTCGTGCAGTAATGTCTGTGCTGAATCTGCTTCCAAATAACTACGTATCTTACTATCTGCAATATCATAAGCTATATTATTTATGATATACGGTGATCCCGAGTGAATATCATAGGAAACCTTCATACGTTTGCCCTTCGCTTCTTCCTTCAAGTCGACAACCGCTCCCATATATCCCATATTACGCACAGCTTTTTCTATTTCCTGCTGTGTTTCTTGAGCCGCATCTTTACTGTATATTACAGGCGCATCTCCCAGTTTACGCCAAAAACGGTTTATCCATTTTGTAGAGTCCATGCCCGAAGCACTATAAATATATAAAGGGAATCTGAATAAACTGAACCATTTAGCATTAGGCGACTGACGTACGTACTGATTCATCTGAGATGATTTTATCTCTTTATTATCCGACTCTATTTTTACGTCATCCAATAAATATCCTCCTTCTGGAATAAATTTATTGACAGAACAGCCTGGCAGTAGCAGGACAATAAGCGTAAAACAAATATAGATATGTAAAAGAGTCGTTTTCTTCATCTCAAAACAAGGCGATATATGCAGAATTATATGCAAAGATAGGCAATAATTAAAAATATCTTCTTATATATAAATTATCATCCTATCTTTCAACAAGTTATTTAAAACTTAAACTATCAATGTAAAACATACGTAAAACAATTAGTCAAATTCATTATTCTACCTACATTCTTACGTACAAATATACAATAATTTTTATGATTCCTGCAACACATAATTTATCGCTTCCTCGGTTGCTTTCTCCCTCTCAACTTCGAATTCAGATGATAACCTACTTACCAAATCTATATTACCCGTAACGGCTGACTTCTCCTTCCCCGATTCATCTTTAACCGTCAGACGATAATGCCCGTAACCAATAAATTCTTTCGATAGAGTGTAACGCATAGAAAAGATTTTATGGCAGGAAAGAAAAACGGTCCCGCTACCCGTTGCGTTACACTTTGTTGAAAAGCAGTAGGTACATTAATACTCTACACGGGGCGAAACCGTATATATACGGAAAGCGGCGGACGATAATACATAATGCCCGCTGCCGTTGCCAGCAAAAATTATTTTGCTTTTCAACCAAATATGTAACGCACTACAAAGATGGGGATTTTATCTGAAAAAACAAAGCCCGACCAGATTAATATCCGGAAGGGGCTTTAGCTTGTTAAAAAAGCGAACTTCTACACTGCAAATATGTATATAATTTTCGAAAAAAATTGTATATAATTCTAAGAAAATATTGTATTTAGAACTGCCATAGATTATAATTGACAATTATAGATAAACCGTTTCTACCAACGGAGCCTGGAATAGTACAATTGGACCTCCTCCTTATTACTTGCGCATTGAACAAAACTCCATATTTTTTTCTAAGCCACACAATTCATCATCCCATAATGATTTCTTTTTAAGAAGTTCCTTGTAAGTTGCATATTTTTTATTCTCAAGAATAAAAGTAGATACAACAGCGGAATAAGCAAATCTTTGAGTACCTTTACTCATAATTTGTTTCAATCGTGACACAAAATATGAGATGTCTTTTTCAATCCAAGGCTCTATATCAATCAAATTGTTACCTATCTCCTTTAAGAGTAAAGAACGAGGTATATAAAGATACGACTGATTATTTAAATCAAAAACATCTATTGTATTGCGACCTATTTCATCTTTATAACCAATAAAACCATTATTCGCAAAAAGATGTTCCTTTGGGTCATCAAATAAAGGATTAATAATTGCAACGGAAGATGGGTCTGTGTCTCCTTTATGCCGATTACATACATTAAGTGATGGTAACATATTTCCCCATTCAACGACCTTTTCTTTATATGCAAGTTTGGGATAAAAATGATCTATCTGCATATCTTTCCCCTCTTCTTTCAATTTTGCCTCAGAATAAGCGCATTTACCAAAAGCAATATCAAAAACAGCATCTTTAATGAATTTTGTCCTCCAAACGCAATCATTTGTATTCCTTTTAAATCTTTCAATCAATTCAAGTTCAAGTTCTTTAGTCAATTGTTTTGGTCTATCAGGCAATTGTATCTTAATCATAACATTAGTCATCTATACCTTCAATCTGCATAGGATACAGTTCTCTTTCAATACTATTAGGATGTAAAATATCACTTAGCTTTTTATATACTGAAACAGCTTCGTCAGCATTTCCAGACTGCAAAGCGGATTTGAACTTATCTATCAATTTGATATACTCATCTGAACGAACATCGTCTCCCAAATCCATAAGCTCACGAAGTATTTCCTCAACTGTCCAGCCCTGAAAGGACATATCCTGATACCTTCGTATTTCTACACCATCCGATTTATTAGAAAGGACATATAGATTAATTCTTTTCATTGATTGAACAATAAGAGGACTATGTGTTGTCACTATGAATTGTGTCATCGGGAACATCTTACACAATTCAGATAAAATCAAGCGTTGCCACGATGGATGAAGGTGCATGTCTATCTCATCCACCAAAAGAATAGCAGGCTCATGTAAAGGATTTTCTGAATTAGGATATCGATCAAACATCTTTTTACAGAAATCGAAAATCCATGAGAACATACATTGGTATCCATATCCCAATTCGTTTAGTCTAAATTTACCATCATCAGTTATAAAATAAACAAAACTATTATTGTCATCATCAAATCCAATTTCTATATCTTTAATACCAGGAAATAGATTAGAATGCCTAATCATATTGCGAACTTTATTATACTTTCCACTTGCTCCTGGTCTCTTATGTTGCTTGGCTATATCCAATTGAAGAATCCAATATTCAATATCAATAAGATTGTTATTTCCTCCAAATAACGTCTCACTATTATATGAATTTATAGTTCTTTTAGTCCCAGATTCTGAATGTCTATTTGTCCCATAAGCATCAATAAAAACATTTGAAAGAGATTTAGTTGGATCTACAAAATTAGCATTTTTCGTATATCCTAACTCAGTAGGATGTTTTGCTTCATAATTAGTATTTTCTATCACGAATGGGGTTGTATATCTTATTAATAAGTCAAACATGGATTTGTCAATGTTTGATTGCCTGCTTTTCATTTCAATAAAATTACATTTAACAAGATATTGACCTATATTATGTCTTTCAATGACAATAGGCTTATATTTAGGGGCATTATTTTCTTTAACCCCTTCTTGTCCATAAGTTATAGCAAAATCCATATATAAGTTATTTACAACAGGCTCATTACTACTTTTATCATTATTTAAAATATTCTCAACCTGTTCTAACTCTGGTTCCAAGTTTGCTATTGCCTTTAGAATATTTGTTTTACCAGTACCGTTATTTCCCAATATAACTGTACATTGAGACAACTTAGTACTGTTTTCTCCTTTGCAAAAATTTAAAATATTCTCCCCTTTGAAACATTTATAATCTTTCAGCATAAGGGAGCGAATGTATACAGGAGGATTATTCAACATAATGCGTTTTCTTGAGTTATCGCTGCAAATATAAGCTAAAACAGGAATTTTATCGTCCATAACATATTATATTTTTTATCTAACAGATAAAAACCTCTACACCAATCTGCCCATAACCGCTATGATGCCAATTATCACTATCCCGATAGCCCAGCCTCCTACATTGATACAGAGTTTCTGCCATTTCGTGAGTTCCTTTTCGACCGGATAAGGCACTTGGATGCTATCCGTCTTAGCCATATATAGTGTATCTCTTACCAGCTTGTCACGATATAGATACTTATACTTTTCAATCAAGACTGTATCTCCCTTCTCCTTTACATATACACTGTCGAGCATGTAGATGCTATCACGCTGCAACTTGTTGATGTATGTCGTATCAATCTTTATCGTTTCCACTGGAACATACTTAACCGTCCGGCATGAACAGATTACAAATAACATGCACATGAAGGGAGCCAGCGTAATACACCGACTCACCTTCTTAATTATGTAGTTATAGAGTTTCATGGGAGCAAATCTTTGTATTCCTCCTTAGCGTCGAAGCAAGGACACATCTTCGTCCATTCGTTAGGCTCCACAATACCGTCACCATCGAGATCAGGACTGGTATCACGATGTCCTAATACCTCTACAATCTGGTACTTTGCACACAGTTCTTTAATCAGCTTAGCAATCGCTTCCTTCTGCTCAGGCGTTCGTGTATCAGCAGCCTTACCGTGAGCATCCAGCCCACCGATGTAGCAGATACCGATACTATGCTTGTTGTACGATACTCCGGAAAATCCCTTAGAATTACAGTGAGCACCGTCTATAGTCAGGCTTCTACCAACCTCTACCGTACCATCCAATCTTACTACATAATTATACCCGATACATTGGAAACCACGAGCCACGTGCATCTGATTAATCTCTTTCTTGCCAATGTCCTGCCCTGCACGTGTAGCTGAGCAGTGGACCACGATTGCATCTATCTTATTCATTTTTTATCCTCCTTTATCTTCTTAATTAATTTTTGTGCTTCTTCAGGAGTTAGACACTCAACAATTCTTGCGGCCATATCAGCAACTTCAGCAGCATGACTTTTCTTCTTCCTGAGGTTCTCCACGACAGAGAAACCTTCTACAAACAGAACTCCAGCTGTACCGATAACAGCTCCATAAGGGAGCGTGTACCACGGGAAGCATAGTCCCAGAATGTCAATTAGGATGAAGAACATAACCAGCCTGTAATAGTCCACGATTTTCGTACCTGTCTTTCGTAAAGGTCGACTACATATCTTTTCTTTGCTGGCCCGTGCAGCATCTATTCCGGTCCACATATCCAGTAGACAGGCAAAGACTATAAGCACAAGGCAGGCGAATATAATTGCCACGCCTGCCCGCAAATCTTGTGTGATGAATCCTACATATTTTTCCATTAGCTTACATGTTTATCAGACCATCCTTTTGCTAACCATCCCCAAAACACACCAAATATGAATGCTCCAGTTGATACGATACTCACCCAAAATGGAACATACTGGTAATATGCCAGTAGCCCAATAATGACGACCACTACAATGACCAATAGAATCAGTTTACTTTTCATACAATAAGGTTTTAAATTAAACAAAAACGCCCATAAGCGCATCCCCAGAAAAAGGAACACGCTCATGGGCGCAACTACTATTTCACATACAAATCTACTCATTTACCAAGGCTTTTCAGCGAAGGTAAACAAGTTAAAAACGAACAAAGAATAAAAGGTTTCAAATCGACTGACAAAGCTTGTCAGTATATTTTAGGTATATCACATGAAATCTACCCATACTCTACCGAGCTGAAGCATAATTTTGAAAGTTTTTTACAACTGTCCTTTTCTTTACTGCCTTCAAGTCTCGCAAAATTGTTGATGAAAGAATCTCCGAATAGATTTCTGTTGTCTTGACAGACGTATGGCCAAGTAACTTCTGAACTGTCGTAATCGGCACTCCCTGATGGATTAACAGAGTAGCACAGGTATGTCTGGCAGTATGATAGGTTACGTGCTTCTTAATCCGAGCTATCATGGTTATTTGGGCAAGACATTTGTTCACTTCCGAATTACTGCCCAAGCTGGCGAACTCTGCTATACAGTAGCGATCCAGAATAGACAATGCTTTCCCCTCGAATAACAGATGCAATGGAAGGCGTAACTCGATACCTGTTTTGATTGATTTGAAGTGAAGCCACCGCTTACCATTTATTTTGATAAAATTTGCAGGTGATAACTGGCAGAAGTCAGAGAAACGCAAACCGACATAGCAACAGAATAGGAACGCATCCAGCACGTGTCGCAACTTCCTATCACTAACCTCGAGGTTCTCCAACTTTTTCAGTTCGTCCGGAGTCAAGAACTCATGCCTTCCCTTTTCCTGCTTGATTTTGAATTTCCTGAATGGATAAGCGTCTGCATGAATATATCCCTGGTTAATGGCTTCGTTGACTAATGTTCTGAGCTGCCTCAAATGCTTTGCCACGGTATTTATTCCGTTACCTTTTTCCCTAAGATATACCTCGAAGTCCTTCAAGAACGTGTACGTTATATCCTTGAAATCTAGCCCTGGTCTAAACTCCTGCAATACGGTTATGGTGGTATACAGATTCTCCTTTGTACTCTCTCTCCTATCAGAATGTGTAACGTATTCCTTTGCAAAGACAGGAAATGTAACATTAACCGGACGGTTCTTCTTCATTGCGTCCTTCAGTAAGGATAACGTGGCTGGAACTCCTCTTTTCCATAGAGCCAATTCTATTCCCTGAAGGTATAGAACAAACTCAAACAACATAGAATTTAAATCATCAGCTTGCGGATGAACGATAATCTGAGAGGTCCGCTTATCCCAGTGTTCTGGGTGTAAGTAAACATTTGTTTTGAAATATACTTTGCGCTGGTTCAATGATGCTTCTACTTGTACGAGTGCTGTTCCTTGCTTATTAAGTTTCTTCTTGCGATTATAGACAAGCCGGTATTTTATCTTATCCATTTTTACGTCAAAAATAGATATTTACAAAGAAAGAGGCAAATTTGGCTGTGGGAGGACTACTGCCTGAAGCTACAAGTAAAAATAAAGGATTAATGCCAAGTAAATATCCTTATTATTATCCTCTAGCATCATGGACTGCACCTTCATCAGAAAATAAATTATATAAAATAGGCATAATGAAAAAACAAGCCGGAGGTATTTTCCCTTTAGGTATGTTTGCATGGGAGAAATGTGTTGGAAGGCCAACAACATTCTTTACATTTTCTATTGCCAACAGACAGGAAGCTATTTATAGAGGAATAAACGATATTGGTCCCGGTTCACGGGCAAGTAAATTTTATTACAAAGAAGAAGATCAAACGCTCTCATTGTATATTTACGTTCCTGCCTATACATTTGTTTATGTTATATTCGCAAATACAGAAGGCTTAGAAAATACGACATTCTTAAAAGAGGAGCAAGAAAGTACAGATACAAGTGGACTCATAGAAATTGCAAAATAAGACAGCAGGCTCTTTCCGTAGCCTGCTATCTTATTCTACATAATATTGCTAAATGATATTTTTTTCCATTCGGTATTTATTTCAGTTAAGTCACCTAGATTTTTCTTAGCTTAAATGTTTAGAAAAATCCATGTGGGAGTAAGACTAATTCGATGGTAATATTTCTTCAAAAGATGAAGTATCATCATTATAATTATCCCATGACAAAGAAGATACAGGCAATGCACCTACTATTGATATCGCAACTGGTGAATTGACATTTGGTGATTGAATATAGATATTGTTTTTACTATCTTTTAATATTTTTATTGCATGGTCATAATTTGAATGAAAATCCATCTTTTTGATTCGTATTGTAGTGTCACGACAAAAAATTAAATAGTGATATATTGTGTTATCTAGTCCTTTTGCAAACATTTCAAATAAAGCATGTTGAAACTGTTTAAGAGTCCATATTTTAAAGGATTTGTTGACAAGTGCTTTTGTTGATAACAAATAGGTTCTGGAATCCATTAGTCCATTACTCTTAGTTGTAACTGTGGGTAGTAGTTCTCCCACTTCGCTTTTTCTTTACGGTTAACGTAAAAAAATGTCTGAGTGGGAGGACTATTACCTGTAACAGGATATAATAAAAATGGAATAGTATCAAGTAAATTATCCGTTTATTTGCCCAATTATACTGTTAATAATAATACAGAAAAAGAGAAGTACATAAAAATATTGAGGTTGACATCAGGTACAGTTTGTTTATACTTATCCATTTATTCAACACGAGTCGATTCAAATTTTTCTCATGTGGAAGTTGAAATATATAGACATAGCACATCTGATTCTATAATAAAGGGGGCATACCAAGTTTTGTCTAAGTATTCAGAAACATATACGCCAAAATTTTATATAGACAAACAAAATAATGACTTGTATATGTCTTTAAAAGAATATATGTCGTCAACAATTTTTATTAGGGCTATGGAAGGAGCTGTATCTGGTATATTATTTGATTGCGCGACTGAAACAGAAACGATAGATGGCTTTACTTTATTGACGAGTAAATTCCAATGATTTAATAAATTACGTAAAGGCATTGAGTATGTTATGCCTTTACGTAAAGGATTTTTGGGATAGAAATAACTTATTCTATTGAATCTATAATTGTATATCCAATATCTGTTTTAGAATCTCCGTAAAGTTTTATCTTAAATTCTCTGAGAGCAACACCTTCGCACTTAAAAAAAAGAGAAGTATCACCACTTTTTACAACTGGAATGATTTTAGCAAGAGGATTAGTAATATTAGTTACATTTATCGAAGCTGGATCACCATCTACTTTTATTGCTATAACACCAATCCCCCCAACATCACCTGTACTAGTATAATATACAATACCATTGAGGAACCCTGTAATTTTAAGATAAAACACGCCATCAGAGATTGCTCTATGGCTTATATTTGTTGGATAACCTGGAAGCAGTCCTCCCACAACTGATATAGTTCCCGGATCTCTTATTACTTCATTAAAATCTATTGTTTCCATATTATAAAAAATTAAACATTTAACCTAAATCTTCATAAGCCACTCCCAACATAGATGGTGCATCGGCAATTGCCACTTTCGACCATATTGTTGTTTGTGGATTTGATTGTGCTAAAGCGGCTCCAAAAAACACTCCAACCCCGTTAGCTGGAATATAAGAATCCGCAACAATCAGTCTATATTTGTTAGAGAAATTCCATACATAAAGTAAAGTACCATTCCACTGTTCACCTCGCGGTAAAATAAAAGAATCGCCTTCATGTGCTGTCGGTATTGTTACTAAGTTACCAATATCAGATAATTTTAAATAGAATTTATACAAGCCATTTAGTTCGACAATTACAGGAGGAATATATGCATGTTTGATAAATCCCTCAAACCTAACACTTTTTCCAAATGTTGCTTCTCCTTGTGCTTTCCATGATATATTACCTCTAGCTAATGATGCGCTACCATCCGATAAGATAACGTTAGCTCCGTTTCCTACATTTATCTCTCCTTTAAAAGTTCCGGATGTTGCATTAATCTTTCCTTCGATATCTACATTTTTAGCTTTAATTCCATCTGCATTAATCTGTTCTGCGTTAATCTTCTCAGCTAATAGTAACTTTGTTGCGATAAAAGTCCATTCTTGAGCAGATTCCCAAAAGCCGAGATATCCATTTATAGATGTCACAGGGTCATTTGTACCAGACTTAGAGGTATGTGTTTTAGTACACAAATAGAGTTTCTCAAGATAAATTACTACATCATAAAATTCCTCTCCATCTGCTCCGGACAAATATTCCGTATTTGATGACCATGTACGCATTCTCATCTTTGCTCCTTGCTTCCCCCAACTATTTTTAAGCACCGGTGTAGACCATGCACCGTAACTTGCAGTGTATATCTTAACACTGTATGCAGAAGTAGTCTTAACACAAACTACGACATTGCAATCTTCATCCGCTGTGTAGGTAGACACTTGTGGAACGGTGCTATTTAAAGTTTTAACAGGGGTAAAACTCGCCGTGCTTCCATTAGACAATGAAATAACCGATACAGAGCTTCCCGCTGTATTTACCTCTATAACCTGACCTTTAGAGAGTTTTATATTATCGCTATACTTGTAATTCGCATCCGAAATTTTATTTCCCGTATTGCTAATTCTATAACCTGCATACACCAAAACAGCATTAGAAATGTCATTCGACGAATACATTTCTGTTCTTGCCCTTTGACTTTCCCACAAATAAGGAAATGATGCTGATACATCAAGCATTGTAGCACTCCATCCTTCAGGTATTTCTACTCCTATTGAAACAGGAGTAGATGGTTTCACGTTATGTTCTGTCCTTTTATAGCAAGATTCATATACTATAGTATCTTGCATTCCGATTAAAGAAAAACTACCTGATGCAATCATAATTCTTTATCCTATTGTTGCGCTTACACTACCACTGATTCCCATACCTGCACGCTTAATGTCTGCATAGGATATACTAGCTGTAGCAGCGTTAAATGTTGCAGACTCTTTCCCTGTCAAGGTAAATGCGTTTCCAGCATTATCTCTAATATTCCAAGACCAGGAAGACACTGATGCGACTTGACTAATGTCAGAGCGTTTCCTAGCTTTAGGCGCAATTACCGCTGTTTCATTTGCACGAATTGCATTACCTGTAATTCCTGTAATATCGAAATAGACTTCATAAGGGTCTGATACGTCAGTAATAGTAACAGTTTCAGATATTGTTTCTCCACTTATAGTAGCAGTGCACCGCAAGAGAAGCACGTTATCAACGTCTGCGTTTGCAACCACTTGAGTACGTGAAGTTCCCATAGTAACATTGCCACTTCCAAGAAGTTTCTCCCATTTAAAAGTAATTCCATTATAGTCAGACAATTCATTTCCGTCTTTATAAATATTACATTTAGCTGTAAGAGAATCATTTTCTGTTACAAGATAAAAGCCTTTATCATCTGTGATAGACATGCTATATGCGTTTCCAGTAGTTTCCTGAATAATTACTTCTTTGCTTATTTCAGAAAAAGCGACCGAATTACCACTTACTTCAACCGCACCGCTAACTGATAAACGGTCATTATCATATCCCGATATCGGCACAAGGTTTTTACGGACTTGTAGAGCCGGCAAATTATATGACTGTCCGTTAATTATAGTGCTACGACTGTCAATTTTCTTGAAAACGCCCTCAAGCCCATCGGTTGTACATAAATCATCGTCACCAAATTCCAATTCAACACCATTGTATTTCCATACTATACTTCCTGCCGTTGATATCATAACATCTCCATCTGCTGTATCGCGTATTATTACAACCGCAACAGGCAGATTTGCTTCAGGAAATCCGTCAGATTCAAAGTCCGGAACAAAAACATTCGTGCCTTTATTATACCTCTGCACCAAAGGACTACCTTCTACACGTAAAAAACCATTTAATGTAGTTCCATCCATTAAACCGATAATGGTAAACCCTGCTTCTACTTTATTCCCTGCCATATTATACCTCCTTTTCTAAATTAATTTTAAGAGTATCATTATCCAATTCTGGCAAGATAGTTGGAGTATCATATAAACCTGAACTTTTTTGTTCTAAAATGATTTTGTCAAGCTCTTTTTTTGAACCAACAATCTGCACGTTTTCCACACTACCTATTACTCTAATCATTGTAAAATCCACAATACCACGCCCATCGGGTATTCGCTCGTAATACTTTATGCCCTTTGCGTCTAACACATCGGGAGTTACTAATAAATATCCCATAACCTATTCATATTTTGCGGCTGTTACAGCCTTGTTATTCTTTAACATTAATTTACCGTTTCTCAACACCAATGCAGTGACTGCATATAATTTAACTTCTGCGTATATGCTTATTCCGTAATTCTTATCAAAGCCCAAAGATGAAGGAATAAAAGTTATTGTTCTACCCCTTCCTATCTCTTTGTCTGTTACTCCAGCCTTTCCTGAATGGGCTTTCCAAATAATAGTAAAAAATTTATCCTTATCCGTACCAATAATCTGTTTATTATCCGTTATCACGCACTCAAACTTTACAGAAGTAGTCATTGTTGCATTAATCTTGCTGCCGCTTAACTGACGTATCTGAACATTAAGAGATTTTGGCATCTGTACATTAATTACTGACACAGCTGATAAAGTCGAATCGGAAGATGTAGGTCTTTCGCCATTATAGAATCTAGACAAGCATCGAAAAGCTGTATTTCTTATAAATCTCGCATCAAAAGTTAAGGCTTTAGTCCAATTACCTTCTGAATCTTTACCTGATATATATATATCAAGTTCATCTTGTGTAATATCTCTCCAACCACTATTATTTTCATTTATCTGCCACCAATATGCTGCATTTTCATCCGCTATTTTTTGAAGTCCGCTAGTCAGTTGTGCTGTAATAGTATGCAACCATTTGCCATTACTGTCAGCAACTTCACGCAACGGATCAATCGTCCAGGATTTAGGCGCGTCAATAGACAGAGCATAATTAGATATGTCATATAAAGCTGTATAAAGATTTACACTTCTTTCAAATTTAATCTCTGTATTTTTACGAGTATCTGTAACTGTAAAAATTGCAGTAATTTGTAAAGGTTTATTCGGCTCTACATTCTTTTTTACCTTAAGAGAATATGTAGGAGTGTCTGTGTCAGATATTACATAATCATCTCCGTTTGTAATTCTATTACTACCATCTTTCTTAGGAGCACCTTCATACCATTCAACACCTGTGATAGAACGTTTACCGTTCATTTGCCCTTCGGGGTCAGACACGACTACATAAGGCATTAATATACACGGAACAACGCTTCGGTCAGGCTCATATTCCTTACTATCATTGTTGTAAGTCTGAGCAATGTTTCCACTTAAAACCTCAATATCGGCTGTAAACGATATAGGATCTATATGTACCGATATATCTTTATGCTTAGTTACTATTCCCATATTTTATATATTTAATTTCTATCTGATATGTAAAAAACCATACATTTCTGATAGCTTATCTTTAATGTATTGCAAATCGTCTACTTTATCTTCTTCTATATCAATTATATCGGAAATATGCATTTCTCTGGATAAAGTTCCATTAGCCACTTTCCCAATACATTCATGAATCGAATACCTTACAAAGACTTCTTTCATAATCTATATTTTGATGTTAATTTTGTTTTCCACTGTTTCAAAATTTTCTCCTACAGGTATAAATACCCTACAGATGAAACTTATCTTCCGATACTCACTTCCCCAACCACTACCCATATCGGCTACGGATAGATGTATGACATGCTTCTGACCGTCAACGTATGTAGGTTTCCAACTGTTATCTGATGGTATGTTTCCTGTGTCACGAAGCCATTCTACCTCCACTCCATCTGTAGCCATGAGAACGTTAGTTATATTTCTGTTACCATAACTTACTACTGCAGTAATGTCTGTATTGACCTGCTGAATGAAGAACTGCCATCCATTCGAACTTTCGAAGTCAAGATGATAATTCTTGTCGCCTTCAAGTAAAGACCACGAGGGGGAGTTCCATACAGGTTCATCTTCCGTCTTGTCTACCAAGCAGCCCCACTTGCATCCGTAATGATAGACGGTGTGCTGCTCCAGTTCCGTAAACGTGTGCTGTCCGTCCGGATAAAGTCTATCGTGTTGAATAAAGCGATAAGGCTGCTCTGACTGCGCCACTGTGAGCGACCATTCGCCGCGGTCCACTTTGTTAGATATGACATCACCGTTATAATCATATTGATATAGCCGTTCGCAGACGATAGTCTTGGCCATCACACCCACGTCTTCTGTAGTGACCGGAAGATTATCCAAAGCTTTAATATTAGGGAATTTACCGATACTGATGGCGTAGTTGTAATCTTCCAATATAGGCTTGTAGACATTAGCGAGGAACATGATGCGCCCTTCTCGGCTGGAGAGCAGCCAGCTCTGCGCACGCTCGTTCACTTCTCCTTCGTCTGGCAATACAGAGTTACCACGTCGAGTGACGTTGTATCCGGCCACCGGAGGATAGTTTTTCCCTCCAGGTACTTCTGAATCAGGATAGAGCACTACCGTTAGCGTGTTGTCGTTGACGTTCTTTGTCAGACAGCGGAACCAGCTTGTGTAATAATCCGTGCCTCCAGTCAGCAGATTATTGATGATGGAATACATTATATCGTTTTCAGTAAAATTTGTCACATCATATTCTGTACGCTTCTCCATCCACAATTTGTAAGTGTCGTCTCCCAGGTCTTCCACCTTTTCGATACATCCTGCATCGCTGAAAGAGAAATCACCTGCCATCGCCTGAATCTCATTTATGATAAGCCGCATTACAACAAGTGCATCACGTACCTCCAGCCTTGAGAACTGCCCACGACCGTCGGGGAATATACCAGCACCCTTACCGGCAATCATGCTGTCGATAAACTCACCAAATTTCAGTAAGAAGCAAGTGCCGTCTGACTGGTCCTTACGAAGAAACATTTTTAAAGCCCGTAGTGCAGAAAACGTATTACTATCACTTGGAGCAGTTAAATCATTTACTTTGATAAGATATACTCCGCCTTTTCCAAAATATGTTTGTCCCTTGTAGGTTAAGGACTCGACATCACTTTCAATTTCACCGATGCGGGAGTAAGGCATACTTTCCCCAATCGTGTAAACTGGAGAATCCCACGGAATATCAAGATTCATTTCCCATCCCAAGACACGTGAAATGCGCCCATTTTCAAAATATGTATCATCTACGAGATTGATACGTTGACCAAATTCGAAAGTTCGTGAAATCAAATCCTCTTTAACCCATGAGCTTCTTAGGGTAGTCGGATAGGTACCGTCATCCTTTTTTACCTTATCGGTGTACTTCTGCGCCTTTTCCTTCAGTTCCTGCTCGGCTTCTGGAATATACTGGTCGGACACCAATTGGATATCAAAACCTGAAAGAATATATTCATCGCCGTTGGCAGGATACATCATATCATCCGGTAATTGTCGGCCATAATCTTCATTGCGAACAATCTCCCAAAGTTGATCTCCTCGACTTTCATCTTTCGGCTTGGGATTGAAGATTACGCCAAACTCCATGCCGTTCAGTTTCCCTGACTGGAATCTGATTTTCAGTTCCTGGCCCTCGATGATGTATTCCTCCTTGAACTCAAGTCCGGTGTCCTTGTAGCGATAATATGTGACTGTCTCTTTCGTACCGTCCTCATTCTCCACTTCCTCGGTGCGGGTGTGGACATCTGAGAGAGTGCCCACACGTCGGGGATAAACATCGTCGAAAACAACAACGTCCTCGATGGCTTCTTCCTGCGACATGCCTTCGTATGCGTCGATATAAGGAGTGTCAGCCGGGAGCATAAGACGTTTCTGAACCACACCATTGATTACTGCCTGTTCGTCGGTCGGACGGTAGTTCGTGGGGATATTCTTTGTTGAACCAAACGCATAGATACGGGTGGCATAAGTGCCCTGGCTTTCGCTGCGGGTGACTGAAGACGCTTCCACGCCACGCTCGATTTTAACGGCATCACCGAACTCATTTCGCCCAAAATGAATCACGTTGTCCGTTATCCAGCAATCGCAGTTCCACTTATCCTCACCCGCCATAGAGAACAGGGCGTCCAAAAGGTTCATGTTGTCGTAGGTCATCGCTACGGCCTTATTCTCTACAGTATCGTCTATGCTGAAAATAAAATCTGTTCCTCTATATGTATAGCCTAAAGCCTTGAGATTACGAAGAAACACACCAAGTTGTACATCAAGGGCAGCAGTAAGCGACCATGATGCTTCATTTCCTGCATGTTCCGGAGTGTATTTAAAGATTTTGTTCTTCCACTTCCAGTAGTAGGCGTTCATCTGGAGATTATAATCATAGCCTCCAGTTGAAGTGTTGTAAGTAGGCTTCTGAAGGTCAGTTATCTCATAGATTTTTGCCAGCTTTCCACCTAATGATTCATCAAGGACACCGGATAAATCTACATAATCACCAAGTTTAAACTGCACAGGCTTAGCTACCGAAAAAGGAAGAATTATATAGTCTTCCTTCATCAGAGTGAACTTTCCTTTAGCTCCTTTATTAATTGGGATTGAAAGCCTTGTTTTACCTGATATGTCTTTAATTTCTATCATATCTCCAAAGTTCATAAATAGAAAATGGAAGCCCTAAAAATCAGGACTCCCATTTGAAACAATAAGGTGAATGTTCGTTATTCACTCCTATCCATAGGATTAGGCTCTTGAAATTTGCTCGAAATTTTACCAAAACAACGGTCAGAACTCATCCCATAAGAAATGCTTTTCCCAAGATAAATCAACTTATAGATTTCATCTCCCAATGCTGGAACTTTAATATTTACAGCACCTTTCTCTAATTCTGTCTGAAAGGCTTTTTTCTTTGATCGGTAATCGTTTTCTGAATTTCCCTCGATCGTAAACTGTAGAGTGATTTCTCGCGAGTCTACTTTTGCGTTATCTGTTATCACCCGTTTGCCATGTTCCAGCCGGCTTTCATCCTCAATGTAGTCTTTCATCTCATTGAATCCGTCGATAGCGTCGAGAAAACCGTCCCCCATGCGAACACCCCATGTTGTCAAGGCATCTCTATCGTTAATAATTAAACCCCCACTCATATTAATACCTTTCCTGTTCCATCGTTAATAATCTCATAATTACCACTAATATTCTCTATACGGACAACTGCATAATTACTTATTTTAATACGAACATTGCCACTGTGCATGATAATTACTTTATAAGCTTTATCTGTACCTTGAAAAGTTAATTCAGCAGTACCTCCGATTATTGCCTTATCCTCGTTTACTGCTTTCACATTTTCTTCTATATGTACTCCGAATGACTCTACATTCCCTTTCATTGAGCGAAACATCTCCAGTGAAGGGTAATTAATACTTTTACAGAACTCACATCCCTGAGGAGAGAAAAAAAGCCACACAAGACTTTTCCAATCTGTAGCTTTAGATGATTGAGAACATGCCCCTAATCCTATCGCTTTATTTAAAATATCCTTTACTTCTATCATAATCTTGATGTGTTACGTTTTACTTCTTCTATATCTTTTTGTATCTGTTTAATTGGCTTAATAATCTCGCCTGTATTTTCTCTGATTTGCTGCAATTCTAGATAGGAGTTAGCTAATATAGTGCGTGTTTCATCAGCAATATTATACATACCCTGCGCCTGAGTAATTAAGCTGGAAATTGATCCGCGAAGTTCTGTAATAGCAATCGTCTGTTGTTGGGTAGCTGTTTCTATGCGAAGGTTTGACTCATATACAGCAGTAAACCTCCCACTTAATTCACCAGCATCCTCATGAGTCATTTCTGTACCGAAACCTCTACCGGAGGCAGATTGTTGCTCTTTGGAATCATCCTTCATAAGGCTATCAGCCCAACCAAATTGTTTATCCAACTCTTTCTGGAGTTCTTCAGCCATATTGTAGATATAATTTTGCTCCCATCCTGAAAGGACATTATCGGCATAGAATTCCTGAAGTTTCTGCCTTATTTTCTCCATTGATCCAGAAGCTTGAATTGCGGACTTAATAGACTCTGTAACCATCTGGCGCATTATATTTTTCACCGCGTCTTTTGCTGACTCGGCTCTATCTTCTCCGTTAGACCAAGCCTCTGCATATGCAGAAGCGAAGTCTTCTATAGCAGTTTTTACATCTTCTCCAAAAATAGCGTCTACAGCTTTTTCTTTATTTTCTTCAATCAAATTATTGATTTCTTCAATTTGCTGTTGCCATTCTTTAATACGGTCATTATCTGTCTTTTTTTTATCTTGTTCTTCCCTAATCTGTTGTTGAATGAGAACCTTTTGCTGCTCTAAAAGTTTATTTTGCTGATTAATTAAATTAGAAGCATCTTTAGAATATGCCTTTTCAATGGAATTACCAAGTCTCTCATATGATTTCTCAAGAACTTCAATTTGATCTTGTAATTCTTGAATACGTTTTTCATTCTTTTTATCATGGATTTTTGCTATAGAAGAAGCAAGTGAGCTAACCAAACCTATAGCGGCACCAGCTGCTGCCCCCCAAGGGCCAAATGCAGATCCAGCTTGTGCTCCTTGCATTGCTGAATTAGCAGCATCCATAGCAACGTTAATACCATCTGCAATATCTGTAAAAGTATCATTACCAAAGGCATCACCAAGAGAAGAAAATGTATCAGAAAGGAATGATCCTACCTGCATAATATCATTCAGACCATTCTTGATTCTTGCAAGAGCTTCTTCGAGCTTCTTACTGTCATTGCCGGCATTGAACGCATCTTTTATACCATCAGCAACTTTCTTATAAGCTGGCTGGAGATCATCTGCGGCTTTTCTGTTATTTACTAGGGCATCAGAAATAGCCTTTATCTTTTCCGGATCATTACTCCAAGTCTCAAAATTCTCTTTGGTAATTCCAAGTTCCTTACCTTTCTGTTCGTCCCACTGCCCGGATTTCAGAAACTCTAATGCCTTTTGCCCAGCTACATTGATATCCTCAAGGTCCTTCAGAGTTTTGTCTTTCATATCTCCGAACAACTGGGAAACAGCAGAAATTGTCTTGTTAGCTTGTTCATCTATACCGGATAAGATACGATCTCGTTGTTTGCCCAAGGTTAATTTTTCTCCTTCGGTAGTAGCCTTGTTGATCTTATCCTGATATTGCTCAATAATAGCTTGACGCTTCTGCATATAGGTGCCATACTCAGCTAAATAAGCATTCATCGCCTCTCGTTGTGCATTCAGGTCTTCTTGAACCTGACGTTTGTCTGTATTCTCTTTCAGGATGTCAAATGAACTGGTGTCAACGCTTATAGAGGAAGAATCAAAACTACGCTTTTTGTATTTAGGGTTTTTCTTTGCTTTCAGTTCCTCTGTTGCGTCAAAAATTTCCTTTTGTCTTTGGATTTCCTTCTGAATATACTCTTCTTTAGCTTGGTCAATGGCCTGCATTTCTTTCTTGTTATTCAGTTCACGTTGAGCAAGGATTTTATCCCCACCGTCAGCCATTGCGTCTATACGGGCTTGCTCAATCTGATTTTCTAAGTCTACAGCTTCTTTTGCACGTTCTAATGCCTGTTTACGTTCCAAGTCTGAAAGTTTCCCTCCGGCTAATGTTGTTGCGTTTTCTCTTGACACATCCTTGTTCCTGACGCCGGTAAGTGTTTCCAACGTCTTTTCTGCACTCTGCAACTCTTTTTCCTTTGCCTTGATAGAAGATTCTACAGTCTTACCAGCCTCTGCCTGCAATTTTCCGCTACGGAGATCGGCAATTTCTTGCTTGAGTGTCTTGATACGTTTGGTGGTATTCTCTACCTCTTTGGATATTGAAGACTGTGTAGCTTCTTTTTTATCGGATAGAGAGGATTTCTCAATCTCTTTTTCTAGTTCTGTGATAGCAGAAACCGTTTCTCCCAATTCCTTGTTTACGGAATCCAGTTCTTTCTTGGCCTTATTCGCATTATCTTTGAGTTGATTGTTTATGGCACTATTTTGAGAGAATACTGCCACACCTGTATTGACTCTTCTGTTCTGCAATGCGCTTCCAGTCATTGTTACGGATGAATTATACAAAGATTTGGCCTCATTGTAGTTTGCTATGGCTTCTTTCTGTCTTTTTTCTTGAGTCCGCTTCTTTTCATACAGCTCTGTCAATTCTTTCTCTGCTGTCTTCATCCGTATCTGCTTTTCTAATTGTGTTAGATAAGCTTTAATGGCTTCGGTATTATTGTTTATCAATTTACCCTCTTCGTCAAGGCTTGCATTATAAGAAGGGATGATAGCCTGCAAATCAGACAAAGCTTTCTTTTTCTGTCCCAGTGAGGAAGTTTCACTTTTCAGTACGCCTGACAACCTATCAACCGTTGCTGCCTGCTTGGAAAATTCTTCATCGGCCTTCTTGTTTACCGAATTGAGTGCTTCCTGGGCAGCTGTGGCTTCATTGGCTCTCTTGGTGAACATATAAACTGCCGTACCTATTCCAACAAGCGCTGCCAATAGAGTGACATATACATTAGATTTCGAAGCGACATTGAAAGCCTGTTGTGCCGCGGTAGCCAGCCCCAATTCCTTTCTGTACATTCCAATCAGACGGATACTTTCAACGAATCCGACCGCCTTCTGCGCTACGGCTGCGGTAATCAACGCGGCCTTATACGTTCCATAAGCAGCAATCAGTCCGCCCATGACAGACAATACATCATCAAGGCTTTCCACCAAATCCTCGGCTGTAGCAATACCGAATTCGAAAACTTCCTTGTACTTGTTCCCGAACTCATTCATTTTCTGAAAGAGGGTATCTTCAATGTTAGACAATCTCTGTGGCCATGTTCCGGCAGAGTTCTCCATAAGGTTGGCAAACTTTCCTCCCTCAGATGTCATGTTCTTGAAAGCCTGTTCGACCTCCTTAAGTCCGACCTTACCTTCCTTCACAAGTTCACCTACCTGGTCTTTTGAAACGCCTAAAACCTTGGCTAGTTCTTCGAAGATTGGAATACCTCGACCTGCAAACTGACGGATGTCTACGGTCATGGCACGTCCCTGGGTACGCAGTGTTCCATAGAGATAAATAAGCTGACCGATAGGTATCTGCAATCCAGAAGCGACATCACCAAGCATGGATAGTTCCCCTACAACCTTATCTGCTGTAGAGCCATAGGCTAAAAGCTGTTTTGCTCCATTGGCGACATCATCAAGATTGAATGGTGTTTTTGCTGCAAACTGAACAATCTCTCCTATAAGTTGGTCTGCTTTTGATTTATCCTGAAGGATGGTTGAAAGAGCTACCTGTAGCTGCTGCATCTTTCCGGTTGCTTCAATCACATCGGAACCGAATTTCTTTATCGCCATCAGTCCACCGATTTCAGCAGCTGTACGTTTTAAAGAATCCGTCAGTGATTTTACTATTTCATCAGCATTATTTGTCCCATTGGCAAATTCTTTGTATTCCCTTGTAAGTTTACGTACTTCCAAACGATTCCTCGCTTGCTGGTCCTGCAATTCGCCAAGGGAGTATCTCTGTTCGTTCAAGGCTGCTTTAGCTGCATTCAATTCAGCTAATTTAGCTTTAGAATTAGGAGAATACTTACTCATCTTTGAATATTCATCAGATAACCGTCTGACATCATCCTGGGTATCACGAATAATCTTCCTTTGTTTGATGATTTCTTCGGTTAACTCATCAGAAGCTTTTGATGCAGAATTAAGTTTCTTCTTCAAGTCATTCTCCATAACAGCACCAGCTTTAGCAGCTTCCGTCACCAGCCCCATCATTTGTTGGCGAGCGGATGCCAGTTGGGTTTCCAATGCCTTAGCTGCAGCAGGGGATTTGTTTACATCCATCTTCTTGAGCTGAGCTTCCAATTTCTCACATTCTTGTCTTAGCTTAACAACTTGATCCCAGTCTGAACTGACTTTAAAATATAGTGTAGCCATATCTATTTCTTATTTCTTCTTCTGCGTGAAGCCATGTCCTTACCCTTCACCTTTGTAACCTTCGTCCCGGTAACGGTATGGAGCTTGTCACGCTGCATTAATACTAAATTCCTGTATGGTATCTCATAGACCACCTCCCGGTATGACAGATGCAGATTTTCCATGAACGACGCTATCTGTCCCAAAAGAGTATCATTTCCTACAACCTCGGTTTCGCTGCCAGCAGGCTTACGTTCCTCGCCAAGCTGACAGCTTTGAGAAAAACCTTTGAGTCAATCATGGAAAAGGCTTCATCTAATGCGTTCACATTCTCTTCATATGTTCCTTTAGCTAACTCCTCACTCAAACTTTCATCACCTGTAATCAGCCAGGATAATGCCTTGGAATAAGCCTCGCTTTCTCCCAAGGAGAGCAGGACATTTTTCAAGTTTTCGGCCTCTTGTACGTCTGACAGATGGGAGATAGCTCCGGCTAACTTATAGATTGTAGGCGGATAGACAGTATAAGCTTTTCCTCCAACAAATACCGTTCTGAAATCACCGCCAATAATGGATTCTGATATGATTTTTGCACCTTGATTCATGTAAAAAAATAATTAAGGGGTGAAGCCATAAAGCCCACCCCTGTTATGGAATATAATCTCTACCTATCGGATAGGCATTACATGCCAGCTTTTACCTCTTCGGAATCAAACCAGTATTCTGGAGCGATAGCGGAGTCTTTCGGCTCAAGTTCTACAGCACTCACCGGAAGCCCAATAGCCTTATCTGTAGTCGCTTCACGAGCCCCGATATCTGCGCGGGGAATGACGCAATACTGATCATCATCGGTTTGGGCTACGATACATTTTTCGATGTTCACCTTTCCTCTCGCACGTTTCCAACCTTTATCAGTGTTGATAACATCACCACCCATAAGGTCTTTCTTGGTCGGGTAATCGTATTCTCCAATGGTGAAATTGACAGTTACATCACCCATTTCCTTTTCACTGCGATAGGTCTGACCCGTGAGCTGATTTTTATAATTGGTTCGGCTTGCTTCCGCTTCTTCAAGTGTCCAAGTATCTTGGTGAATATTCTTGACTTCTTTCAAGGTTTCACCCTGTAAAAGAGTATGCAAGGCTTGTCCTGTCAAATCTGCGGTAATCTCGCTTGTTTCGCCATACCAAAGTTTCTTGATATTTACAGCTGTAATTTTCTTTGCTTCTGCCATATCATTTTACATTAAAAACTTCAAACAAAATTCTTACATTCACATAGTGACACTTTAAGGATGTGTCCTCCTCAGTTCCGATTGACTCAATGGAATAATGATAGGTTGTACCATCATAGCGTCCGGTTACTCCGTCAAATAACTCTTGCGACTGTTTCTCCAGTTCGTTCAGCCGGATGGTGTTGGCTTCACCTTCTTTCAAGTCAGGAACACAAAGATTCACCTCAACGAAGGATTTCTTCCAGTATGTCCCTGGCTGCTGCTTCTTGGAGTGAATTACAATCCTTTCAGACTTCATCGGCTCCGTCTGTTTTTTGCCATGAGGGACAATGTCAATACCAAAAGATTGGCAATCACGATAGAGTATGTTCGCTATGTCGGTGGTAACTATCATTTGATTTCCTCCTTTAATCGTTTCTCAGCAAACAGGGCTGCACCAGTCAAGACTTCGTAACCTTTGGATTCAACGAAAGAAGCGTATTCAGCTTCATTCCTCAATTCCAAGCCGTCATCCTGAACTGAATACTTGTTTGACTTACGGAGCGTTCCGGTCCGGTTCTGATAACTGCCATGCTCCACTGCATAATCGACAGCTTCTTTGCCTACCTTCTCTTCAACGGCTTTCACCTCGGCATAACCTTGGTCGAAAAAGCCATCCACGTCCGAAAAATCAAACTTTACATCCATATATCTGAGTAACCAAAATAATTCGTATTCTTGACCATGTAAACCTCGCCAGCTCCCCGGATATTCTCACCATCCATACATCTGACTTCATCACCAGCCTTCAGTGAGATTCTTTTCTCACAGACTACATGGTAATTCGGTCGGTACACTTCACCGTTCTCCGAAGTAAACTCTTTGGTAGAATTATCGTCACAACGGCATTTGCATACGTCTTGCCAGCTTTCTCCACCGGTACCTGGAATGGGCCTGCCGAACTCGTCTGTTTCCATCTGAGTAAAGACTTTAACCTGTAATGTATGCGGAGCAAATATCATAGGAATCTGACTTTAGGTTTATCTGACAGCGTGTCTTCAAGACCGTACTTCTTGCACAAAAACGAGTAGTATTCCTTTACCCCCTTGATGTCCCATGACATGGAGAAACCGTTCTCGCTGATGGAAGTTGCACGTAGCAATAGAGAGGGGATGAACTTCGCCATAGCCACCGAAACAAGTCCGATGTTTGACGGGTCCATCTCATCCTCTCCGCTTATCTCTGAAGACAGACTTATCTCCAAAAGGTCAGCCTCCGACAAATTAATGCCGAAGGTCTGAAACTTCTGTGATATGTAGTCGTTTACTGTCATGCGTTCATGGTTGACAAATCGAAATTCACAATCAGGTTAGGATTCGTAATCTGCGGAATCCACTCAGCGGTGTATTCAAGATAACGACCGTTACCATCCTTATAGCCGGATATCAGCATTTCACCGTCTGCCTGAGTGTAATTACGTCCTGGCACACCGTCTACAGCTTCGTACGGAGTATGGAAACGCATATAACCAATCTTATCTTGTGGAAGCAATGTGATACGGTCGTCTGCGTAAATCTGTACGTTCTTACCGGTTTGGTCAAGAACATAATCTTCCTTGATTTCGATGGCTGGAAGTCCGATACCAGTAAAAATGGAAGAAGCCAGCTGGGATGTAATCAACCCGGTAGAGAGGTACATCTCGTTACCAGTTAGCTGCATCTTGAACTTGTCACCAAATTCCTCAGATCCGATAATGTTCTTCACGAAGGTTCCTCTAGACATGATCATTTTCGGGAATGTTCCATAAATGGACTTCAGTTCGTTTACCTTCTGTTGTAGGTATGTGATGAATTTCGTTTTAGCTTCAGTTTCGGGAGTAATAAACTTGAACGGTAACTTGATTTCCAAGAGGTTAACTCCTCCTGCATTGTCATCCTTGTTCTTAACTGTTGCTTCTCCGGTCATCAGCATAGAACCGAGAACCATATCCATACGCTTGTGGGGAGCCAAAAGCACCTGACGGTAGTCATCATAGATGAAGTTTACAATGTCCTGCATAGCTGCAATCTGGTCAGCAGGTTTTGCTGCATTGTATTTGTCAATCAAGTCTTGAAGTTCAGACAGACGATCGACGGAAATCTGGTAACGATCGCCCAAGTAAGCAATTTCTCCATATCCTGAACCTATATTCCGACGTTCACGGATAGGCTTCTCACCGTAGCGCGAATTGATAGAACCGGCCATCACGCCCGTAACCTGACCGATGTAGTCCTTGAACACACGGGTAGTCGTTCTTCGGAAGTCTAGATACTGCTGCCAGTAAATAGTATCCTTACGTGTCTGAAGGACGCGCTGAATAACAGCGTTAACGATGTTGGGGTCGTTAAACAGAGTATAAATAGTTAGCATCATATATTAGTCCTCCTTTCTTTATTTGCTTGCGATAATACCAGCTGCCCTCAACGATGCAAGTAGAGCATTAATTTTATCTTTCTCATCACCACCAGCAGCATCATCAACCTTAGCACCCTGCTTTACCAGTCCCAACGTACTTGAGTTGGCTGCCTGATAGGTAGTGTTGTTGTCTGTCCAAGGAACTTCAACATAAGCTTTGCCGCCTTCTAGTGCTACTGGATATTTCTTTCCGCTTTGAGCGAATCCCAACTGAATACCACCCATTACAGAATCGGACGCTTCAGGCAGTTCATATGAAACACCTGTCGGAGATTGAACACCAGCTGCGTTAAATTGGAAATGCGGCATGTTAGCCTTATCAATGTCAGAGAAAGGCATAACTAATTTGGTAGGCTCGATTTCAAATGCTCGCATCAAAAGAGCAACTAATACGATGCCTTCTTCAACTTGAACTCTTTCGTACAAAGCTGAGTTAGCAATGACTTTCGGAGTTGTACCGCTTACTGCTGTAGCTTCATAGAGTACAGTACCTGCTTCCAAAGTATCACCAAAGTCAGCTGCTAAGGTCAACTTGTCGAAAGCCTTGTCTGATTTGTCAATGGCGTTGATGGTAGCTCCATGTGCACCATTGCCCAAGTGCATACCTGCATAAGCCAAAGAATTCTTCTTGATTTTCAATGTGGTATTGGATCCGGTAGTAAATTTCTCATAGACTTCTACACGGATAGCCACCTGAGCGGTTTTCTTTACAAGGTCGGCGGCAATCGGTGTAAAAGATGGAAGGAACGAACCAACAACTAGGTTGGTCGTGTCCAACTTGTAAGGCCCTCTGCGTCTTACTCCGGTAGAAACGTCATAGCGTTCCTCGATGGACGGTTCAGGCTCAATGTAATACTTGTATCCTGCTGACATAAATTACTTGTTTTGTTGTTCGACAATAGATTTTGTATCCGCCTCAATCATTTTGGCGAACTCGCTAGCTTCCTTCTCCTGCTTCTGCTCGGCAGTTTCTGGAGCCTTAGCGAACTGGAAACCGCTGTTAGACATATCCTGCTTCATGTCCTTGAAATAGGTATCCAAGTCCGTGTTCTCAGGAATGTTGCGGTCTTTCAGCATAAATTCGGGAATACCGTACTTCTTAGCCACTGCCAAAATCTGTGAATTGCGCTGCGCCTGCACTTCTTGTTCCTCCATTTTTGCCAGTTTGTCAGCAAACGGCTTGATACCGGCGGCGATGCCATCGGCAATCATCTTTGCGATGTCCGTTTCCTGCGGCTTTGGAGGATCGTTTGGTTTCGGGGGGTCTGGTTTCGGATTCTCGATTGGTTTCCCATCTTTCAGTCCATGCTTCTTCTCGTAGTTAGAAACAGCGGAAGTCTGCGCCTGTCCTGCACGGAAATCACCATAGTTTTGAATTACGTCCTGAAATGAGATACCCTCGACGATGGAGGTCACCTTCGTTTCATCCGTGATACCCTCTGCCTTCTTTGTAGCAATACGGGTAAGTGTAGCAGTATCCACCCCAGCGAATTTCTGTTGCAGTCCTGCCAAGATTTGTTCAAAGATTGTCATACCGTATGAGTTTGATTAATAATTTCATACGGTAAATTTACTTATAGAGAAAAGGAAGGGGAAATTTTAAGGCTAACGATACGAAACAATTAAGAGAATGTTCGTTTTTAGGTAAAAAGAAAGCGTGACTACCGAAGTAATCACGCTGAAAAAAATCATTGATTATTCTTATTTCTCTTTTTCTTCTCTTTTTTCAAAAGTTTATATAGATGTGGATGGACATATATAACTGAATAATTTCCTATTTGTTCTTGATCAATACAAGAACCTTTATGTAAGGGGGTATTAATGAAATAATCGTCAAAGTTAAAATCATTTTTTATTAAGCATTGTTTCGCTTTATCATTTATCAACAAATGGTATTTAGTATTAGGAATAATGGGTAACTCAATTAATTGCAACGCATTTGCTTTTGCCTTTTCGGGCATTACATAAAACAATTCGTCGATTATACGTTTTTCTATTGCATTATAGTAACACTCTTCTTTATATCGTTTTAACTGTCTAAATATTAATTTAAACAAATAGTCAAATATACAGACAAGCAAGACAAATCCAGCAAATATGAAAATAAGATCCAAAATATTATTTACTCCCAAAAAGAAGTAAACCAATCCAGTGAGAAATACTGCAATAATGGAATTTAATCCATACTTTTCTAAAAACGCCTTAAATAAAGAAGCGAAATCTACCATAATCACAACAAATTTATAGCTGCCAGTTCCTCTGTCAGCGCGTTAATACCTTTCTGAATCTTCTCTAATTGTTGTTTGCGTGGTTTGTGTACTCCAGCCGCATAATGCCACAACTGGCGTTCATTGATTCCGGTTATCCGGCTCAAAGCTGCTTTGGTAAAGATACTGCTGTAATAGTTGATGAAGGTGGCAGCATCTATTTTGAACTTCAAGGTGAACTCTCCCTGCAATACTTCCACTGGAGCGATGTTCATATCCTTGCATGACTTCAGGTAAAGTTCAACAGCTTCCTTCATGTTCTTCTCGATTACCTTCACATCGTTACCAACAGTCATCACCGGAGCACCTTCAATGTAAGCACTAAGATTATCTCCAGCATTTTCAACTATTACTTCAACAGCTCTCATATCAAATCAAACACCTAACACTATATTAGCATCGATATTCAGCTTTTGACTAATTTCACGCGCAACCTTCAATGTTGGCTCACATTTACCAGAAATATAATCACTCAAACGTGAAGGGCTAACACCAATCAATTTAGCCAGTGCTTTTTGGTTAAGCCCCATTTCATACATACGGAGTTTGAGAACATCAACAAGTGTTGGTTCTCCCAATGCAAAATGTTCTTCTGAATAGTCAGCTACAAGGTTAGAAAGTAATTCTAACTCTATGCTATTAGGATCATCAAGAGGGGTTTCATCTGTAACCAGTGGAAGTAATTCCTCAACCCTTTTTACAGCCCAGTCGTATTGAGCTTTTGTTTCTATCTTTGTCATAGCTCTTTGGTAATCGGTAACCGCCGATTCGGTTTAATTATAAAACTGAACAATCAGCTATTCTATCATATTCAGCATGAGTGCCAATGAAACGAATATAAACAAACTTTATAGTGAATTTTATCACTACAATCAGCCTGTAATTATTTCCTTTAATATTGAATACATAATGTTGGTTACCCACATTATCAACACTATTGAAAGTCTTTTTTACGTCTGCAAAGCAAGTCCATTCGCTTTTCTTGACTATAGTTGTCCATTCTTGTAAAGCTACTTTTGCGTCAGGATGCGTTTCTGCATATTCCTTTATAGCTTGTTCTGTAAATATTCTCATTAGGTTCACTCAATTATCATATTGCAAAAGTAATAATAAAATTCTATTTTTCAAAATTATATTCTATTATTTGTAATTGCGCAAAAAAATAGCGATACCATGAGATATCGCTATATAATTAGTCAATATTTTAGATTTTTATCAGTTAGTTTTGTATAAACCCCGTAATTCTTCTGACTAAATTGTTCTATTTTTCAGATTTCAACGTGTTTCCTTTCATAGAAGAAAGTTGTTTCTGTTTCTCAATATCGTTCTTCTGCTTCTCTGCCTGCTCTTCCTTGATGGCTTCAATCTCATCTAGAACAGAATCCACGTTCCCCACAAAGGTGATAGCCCGCTGTTGCGACCAGATTTCACCATCCTTAGCCTTGATAGCGGTGTCTATCTTGTCTTTGATGTCTTCCAGCCTGTAGGGTTGCATTTGAACATCCACATCAATAGTTTCGGAAGCTGATTCAAGGGTAGAGTTCACGGAACCCAAGGCAGAAACGAGAAAATTCACACGACGCTGCATGAACTCTCCGACGGTTTCGTTCAGGTTCTCCACATTCAGGTGAGTGGACATAAATACATAGTCGAAGGTTACACCGGAAACAGCGTTGCCAGTACCCTTCAATGAATCGAAAGAGATTCTGGGCGTATTAGTCAATCCGTATATCTGGCTCAGTAAGGTTTCAACCTCGAATTTCACCGTATCCGGAACCTGGCTCCACGTTAAATATTGAGCATTAGCTCCTTGGCCAGTCAACTCCACTACCCTATTTTTGAACTCACCGGAGAAGTTCTCCACATTTCCAAACAGCATGAGAATAGGGAAAAAGTGATAGTCTATACAGTCTGCGTAACTGGAAAGGAGCTTCTCCAGTCTTACACGTAAAGATTTGATCTTTTCGCAATATGCTTCCGGACGGTACATGTAGATCACCGGCATTTTCTTGAATCCGTGTGCGAAAGAACCTTTGTCGGTCCAGTTGCTCGTCAGCTCCCACTGGTGAACCATATCCTTGGTGATGGTCATGAAGCAGGTGATTTCTACATCATTCAAGTCTTTTTTCTTGTATTCACGGGAAAGCGCAATCAAATCCCCCTGATCGTTGAAAAATGGATATAGCTTATCACCTCGGAACGGGGACCAGATAGCACTCTTCAAACGGTATTCAGGCTTTGACTTTCCGAAGATTCCTGAAATCTTACGTTTAAGTTTGGCCCAGAAGCCGTCGTCCTTGACTACATACCAGTATTCGGCCACCTCCTGCTCGGCCAGCCATGCACGAACAACCTTCTTATTCTGGTATTTCAATTTATTTTTCTTGAATACCTGTTTCAACGCAGAAAGAAGGTTTTCTTCTGTTCCATCCGGCTGGCAGTCAAGAACCGGTTCTGTTCCTACAGTGAAAGCTGTCTGTATGTTCACGATGTCTTGCTCAATAGGAAGTGCTATCCTATTCGGATCAACTTCTTTCTTCACCGCCGGCTCGACATACTCTTTACCTGTTGACGGGTCTGTAATTCGTTTCTCAGGCTGGGTCGTGATTTTGATTTTCGGGTATTTCTCTTCATCTATCACTATCTCGTGCTTGTTCGGATTCCAGTCGTTGTAAAGAGCGTGAGCGTTTGGTTGCTCAGTCTTTCGTCCTTTCTTCAGATAGTAGATTTTTCTCTCCACTTCAGGTATAGCTAAAATTTCTTCTAAGGTTCTCATATTATTACATTTATTGTTCCAACTTTAAAAGGTAATCCATATTAGTCCAGCCGCCATTAGCCTTTATGCTAATTATTTTCTTTTCTAACAAATTTTTTGGAATTGCATCGTTCAAAACTCCATAGCGATATTCGTATTTTTCATAATCCAACCAACTCACGTTTGGACTATAAATTTCAAACTTACCCCATTCTCCTTTTCTTTCAATGAGAACTAAGTTTATGAACTCACCAACTGTATGAGGTCTATCCAGTTTTACATCGTAATAAGCTGAACAGTTTCCAGACTCTTCTGAGGTTTGTATAAAGCGTATCATATTCTAAAGTTTAATGTCCAAATATTCCTGAAACGTCTTTGGGTTTCATAATCCTGCCGAGCAGTTCTCCTAGCACATAATACCGCGCAGCATCTATGCCATGATTATCATGGTCTTCAGGTTCGTTGATATAGTTTCCGTCCTTATCCTTTGCCCATACATAATTTCGGAACTCTCGCTGAAGGTTGTAAGAATGTTTAGTAATGAAAATTTCCATTCCCTGCATCTTGTCTATACCGGCATTGACAGAGCCTTGACCTTTTTCAACTGAATAGATCTTAATACCTCCGTTATGAATTTCCTGAATGAGTCGCGGGTCCGCACTGTCAGCAATCACTTTCAAATTCCAGGGTCGCAAAGCTTTTATGATATCACCAGAAAGCAATCCAGTACGATAATCCACTTCATCCAGATACAGCGCATTGTCGATGATGCCGCATCGGATGGAAGCCGACGGATCATTGGTGTAACCAAAGTCTTGCCCGATAGCCACCTTCTTACACCACATTGGGAACTCGTCAACAATACCCCATTTCTTGAACACGGCACCTTCGGCCACGTCTGCCCAGCGACCAATAACCACATGGGCGTACTTCTCCGGATTCTTCTCCTTCATCTCCTTGACTTCTCTCAGGAACTCTGGAGAAAGATTCTCGATATTGTCTAAGTAGGTTGTATGGATATGAAGAACATTCGGATGGGTAGAAACCTGTACCTGCACCCCGTCAATCTCCACCAGCCGGTGAGTGTTCTCAATATATTTCTTGTAAATGAAATGGTTCGAATCGCAGGGATTCATAATGATAATTATCCGATTCTGGATTCCCTTCTTACGAATGGAGAGCATAATCTTGTCGAACTCTTCCTCACTGGTCCATTCCTCGGCTTCATCACAGACAAATGTCGTGATACCCTGAATGGATTTCAGCTTGGCCGTCTGATTTCCGGAAGACGTCTTGATACCACGGAACATGATACGGCTGCCGGTCATTCGGTTTACAATATCGGTTTTAGTTGTTTTGAAATACTTCGTTGTTCCGTCCAAATCTATCTTTTCCATCATTTCCGGAATGATAGACATCCCGGCTGATACCATCGTGTAACGGGTATAAAGAATCTGGTGGACAATCTTCTCTACGGGGGTCATTTCAAATGTGAGCCGTTCAATGAAGGTAGAAGCGTTGAAACTCTTTCCCGATCCACGGCCACCGGTGATGAGAATAATGAATTTCTCATTGTCGGTGTATAACGGATGATATATTTCTTGAGGAACAATCATTTCAGATTATCTTTAATCCATGAGTCAATACTGATACCATGATCAATGTCCTTTGGAATATCAGCGTCTTCATCCTGGCGACGTTCAACCTTTCTCCACTCCTCATCATGGTGGTACAGCCAGACTGACATGGCCTGAAGGTTTGGAGCCAGCTCGCTTTCACTTACCTGAAGCTCTTCTTCGCCGGTAAGATTGCCGTCCTGGTCTTTCAACTTCCTGACTACAGTACTTTTGGTCTTGATACCGCCCAAAGCCATAGCAAGGAACTTCGCACGCACAGCAGCGGTGATGGTTGCACGCCCGCGCGCTAATACTTCACATAATTCAGAGTGCTCATTCTTCTTTTCACAGAACGTCTGAGGAGCTAGGCCTAACGCAAAAGCAATTTCTCTGTCAGTGAATCCCTTTTTGGCATACGTTTCCACCTGAGAGAGGAATTCCTCACTCTTGTAATCGAATTTTGGCTTTCTTCCAGTATGTTTACTTTTTTGAGATTCACTTTTCATAATCAATCATCCTTTATTGTTACCCATATAAATGCGGCGAGAAACAGGCTTATCACCATAAATATCAATTCCTCTCTTTGAGAAATAGCTGTCTATCCTTGCCGCATATCTTTCCATTATAGACTTCGTTCTGTCTCTTATACTTCTTTGTCTGTCTGTACCAAGCCCGTATTGCCTTCCGGCGTTGTACATTATTCGTCTTGACTGTTGATACAACTGACTATATGTTTTTCTTCTAACTCGGCTTTCCTCCTAAAATTTCATGTTGTTATTCAATTCTTTCTATCTGTTCATCAAATACCTCACCCTTGATAAACTTGGAATATGGATCATATCCAAATCTTTCACAAAAAGCAGCTTTGGCTTCAAAAGTATCAAAGGAAAGCATCAGATAAGCGTCCATATCCTGTGCCTGTTTCTGGGCTGCATCCTTAACCTGCTGCTTGACTTCTTTCATGTGGGCCACCTTTTCGGCTTTTTCCATCTGCTTGGCGGCTTTCTCGGCTTCTTTCTGTTCGGTAACTGGTGCCATCATATCTTCCAAAGCATTTGCGATGGAGTTTTCTTCCTCTGTCTGGAGAAGGAAATCACAGCCAATCATATTCAAGTCAGCTTCTGTCAGTCCGGCGTCCTTGTAGTCTATATCAGGAACCAATCGGGCCAAAGCGTCATAATCCCATGAGCCTTGTGCGTTTGGGTTATTCATCAGGATGTTCAATTCCTTTTCCTGCTTTTCGTCCACGTCAATCACATCGACACGGATTCTGTAGTCGTTCTCCGGGAACTTCTGCAGCTCATCCATGACTGTCAGACGCTGATGACCGCTTACCACAGTAAGGCCAGTCCGCTTGTTGACTACGATTCCACCAACTAAGCCGAACTTCTTGATGCCCCGCTTCAATGTCTTACGGGATTCCTCGGACAGCTTGCGGGGATTATAATCCGCGAAGTGAATGGCGGAACGGTTAAGCTCCACCGATTCACTCTTAATATATTTGCTTAGTTCCATATTAGCCATTACTTAAACCTTTTGCAACTGTTGTAAAACCACGTCTATCTTTAAAGTTTGGATAAGAAAGAAGTGAAACATCTACTCTTAAATTTCTTGCAAGATTTTGAGTAGCACTTCTTCCTGCATTGGTTATACGCTGATTGTTGGTCATATTTCTTGAAATGTTACCTCCTGAGGCATATGTGTTTCTTAATCTTCTTGTTGTTGCAAGAATTTCACGATAACTTCTTTGTCTCCTTCCGACTCTGCATTCCTCCTATTAATTTTGTTTGTTATAATTATAATATTCTTCCTGTTAGCTTAAATGTATATCCATTTACACTCTTATAACCTCGTTTCCCATTCAAACAACTTGTAACATTTCCGTTGTTCAAATTATTAACGCGGCACATTTCTCTTATGCTTGGATATGTTCCAATAACGACACCATCTTTTAACAACTGCACCTCCTTTTTGGGGCGTTCACACACGTTGTTACGTGGAATATATAAACCTGTTCTAATTGCGTGCCTGATATTCTCTGATTGAGTAACCCATTCAAGATTTTCAAGCCTATTATCAGACTTTATACCATTGATATGATTTACCTGCATATCAGGATGAGGTTCAGTAAACGCATCCATAACAAGCCTATGCACTTTACACGTTTTACCTTCTCCATTGAGTTTTTCCAACTCAATGTACATATATCCTTTTCTTGTTGGAAATGGTTTAAGAATTTTGTCGCGTACAACAATTTTCCCCTCTTTACTTGCAATTTTGCTGCCGTGTCTATACTTGATATTCTTTACTCTTCCAAGATTTGACACAAGATAAAGACCTTCATATCCGACTACATCTTTCCAAACTTCATCCATTGTTATTTTGCTTATTATCATATTCAAATAAAATCCTACGGCTCATAGGGAATACCTGATATATTCTTTCCAAATCTTGAGGATAGTTTTCTCTTAGCCACAAAAAGCAATCTAATGAAAATCCGACCCCGTTTGACGCCTTTAACGAATAGCGTATAGGTTGTGGAAGATTATGTTGACACATATATGCCAATACATCCTTTTGAGTCCAGTCTGCCAAAGGATAGCACATACCGTTGTTCTCATACCCGTTTGCTTCATAGCCTTTCAGCATCAGGCGGCGGTTCATGCCGTCTGCCTTCTTCATACCCAAGAAAGTGTAATACAGTCCGTATTTGAGCTGCATGGCTTTCACAACATCAGCTAACTTCAGAAGCTTCACTTTGGGATTGGGGACACAATATAAACCACCACGAAGAATGTAAGTAAGGTTCCAGTGTGGCACCTGAACAAACTCTATCTTCGGATATTTAGCTTTTACCCATCCAACCCATCTTTCGATATGTTCTAGACTTTTAACAAAGTACATGAACACGCAGACTATCCTTTCGAACTTCGGATAGATCATGTCTAGCAATACTAAAGAATCCTTACCCAAGGACAGAAACAGCAAAACCCCGTCAGTCTTCTGTCTGACGAGGTCAATATTGCTGTATGTCCTTTCTTGCAGTGTCATTATCCGCCACTCATGCCAAGTCCGACACGGACGTTATAATACTGCTGTCTGCGATTGATAAATCTACCGCCCTGAGACAAGCCACCGGTTTCTGTAGTTAAACCTCTACGACCACCACGATAGCCACCTGTTGAAAATGTACTTCTGTTTGTTCTGACTCAACAAAATTTTAAAGGGTTAAACATGCTTTTCTATCACTTTACCCAGATCATAAACTACCTGAGCTGCCAAATAAATCTCACCTTGATAAGTGTATTCAATTAAATTGTGATTCTCATCTTCAAACAGTTCAATCTTTGCGTCTTTGACTTCTACCAATGCACTGGCTCTGTCTTTATTATAACCTACAAAGAATTGAATAGCATCGTAATGCTTAGGCTGTAAAATACCGTCTATTTCGACACAATACCCATCAGCATCAAGTTGACAGTATTTTTTTTGAGTAGTAGGTCTGATTTCTCTAAACTCTTGAGTTTTCTTGCCTGATAATATTTCGTCAAAGAATTTCTGTTTGATGATAAGTGTAAGTATTTCCATAATCGTGTAAAGTTTAAATGTTAGTTGCGGGGGCGTGAATCGAACACGCGACCTCTACCAAGTCAAAGTAGCAAGCTACCACTGCTCTACCCCGCGATAGTACCTTTATCACAAAGATACCTCATTATGAAGACAATTATAAATAACAATTCAAAACATACGAAACATTATGCCAAATGTTTGCTTTTCATCCACATGTCACGTTTCTCCCTGCACTTTTCCAGCGTTGGGGCACAGCAAGAAAACAACTCACCTGAATCTGTTTTATAATCGTATTGATACATTTTTACTTTTTTGCCTCTTAATTTGGTAGTGTAGGTACAATAATTCTCACTACCTGGTTGACATATACTGCAACCATTTACGTTTATTGATTTCATATCCATCCTAAATTATTCGTTTACAACTTCTGGTATCTTATAATAATCACTTTTTGACGCTCTGCCTTCTGTAACCCAACCTATACCTACCCAGCATTTTATTTCACCGTCATGAATCACTCTGTAACCTGCATCCACAACCGCCTTGGGTGGGTTCACACTCATCTTGATGCTTCTTACATCAGACGCTTTGACTGTCAACTTTTCTTTTTTCATAACCATCTTAAATTAGAATAATACACACCGTTCAATTTTGTATAATCACCATATAACTTCACTTTACCTTTGTACATCATTGCAAACTTAGAACCACCTACTGCAGCCATCATCATAGCTTCTGTCACCTTAGAATCATAACCATATTGCGTTATAAGGGGATAAACTTGACTTCTAAAGAAGATTTCACTATCAGTCATATCATTTACCGATTTTATAGGTAAAACGCCATTGTGGGCAAAATAAACGCCATTCGCGACAAACGGGTGACAGTTCTTTCTACACTTAGAACCATGTGTTGCCCACCTCATGTGAATAATACATTCTTCATTTATACCTACTTTAGAAAGATGATCCAAAAATTTCTGATAGTTCATTGTCTTGTATCTATGTCTTGAAGATACAAATCCATAGCCATGATGATTAATTCTCTGAACTTTATTTAAGGTGTCCAAAGTTGGCATCTGAACACCTTTAGGTTTATATATAATACAACACATAATTTCTGATTTTAATCATGTGAGGCTCATGCAAGAACCTCAGCACGTGATTTGAAAAATGATTTTTCTTTTGCAGTCAAAAATGGTATTTCGTCAATCGAAGTAACCTCTGAACTCAATACGTTCTTTTTAGACCAAGCAACCAATTTAGCACAGAAGTTAACCCAGTTAGAAATCTTTTCGAAGTCTGTAGAGCCTTGATGCTGTCTGAACTCTATTGTTTGATGGCGAGCATAAGAACAGGCATTCACCTTGAAATATCTGTTACCATTCATTTCATCATAGATATCAGATTTTGTTGTGCACCAAGAAAAGTCTTTGCCTTGAAGAGTTCTGCACCACTGGCTGTTGTTTGCTCTTCTTGACCTTGCCATAAACGTATCTATCGTTCTCTCTAATTTCTGATAGTTCTTGAATACATTTACATAAGCTTCGTCAGACAGATTTGCAGCCCCAATATGAACATGTAGTCCAGTAGATATATTCACTTGTGCATCCGCTTCATTCAATGCTTTGCAGCAGTTTTCTAAACTTTTCATACCCACCTTACCAGTAAGAACCGGTGAAACACATTCTATAGGATTTTCACCTCTGATAGACGAATCAGATACAAACTTGTAGTAGTGGTTGTTGTCAGTGTGGTTGTAGCCCTCATAATGAAAAGGCATTTCGTTTCTTGTTGCGCTTTCTCTCATAAGGCTTGCAGCTACCAGGCATTCAATCTCGACACCGAAAGTGAACTTGTGTACCTCTCTAACTTGTTTAGGCAGGTCAGCCATCAGTAACTCAACTTCATACTTTCTCAAACCCAATTTAACGAAAGCTGCTTTCTTTGCAGCCTTAGAACCTTTCATATTCTTGATTTCGTCTACCTGTTCTCTTAATGTCTTCATAATCGTGTGTATTGAAAATTGATAATCGTGTGTAATTGCAGGGTTTTCGCCCTGCTGCTATTTATAAGGTCGTTTCTACTACCTTATGAAACTTTCTAATATCGTATGCACCTGTACCGCAGCCCATGTTTGAAGCTGATGTTACAGCAAACTCGAGTGCTGTCATAACGTCTAAACTTGCATCTATAGCTTCATTCTTAGCTTTCTCATACTCTCGTGCATTAACTATTGTTTCTTGAACCTTCTCAGCTTCTTGAATTCTTTTTAGAGCTTCATTGATAACTCTGATCTGTTCTTTGATCTCTTTGATGTAATCACTGCTAATAGTCTTCATAATCGTATGTGTTTAAATTGTTATTCAAATTATGTTTTGATTTTCTGATTGCAAATATCAAACTTTATTTTGAATAAACAAAACTTTTAGAAGAAATTTTTCAAATTATTTTTTGATATTATTCTTTGATATATCTACTTATAATTTGAAAAATGTTCCTATCTTTGCATCAAACTATAATTTGAATAACATGCTTAGAGTACAAGAGATCTGTAAGGAGCAAGGAATAACCATGCAGGATTTGGCGAAAAAGATGGGAGTAACTTACCAAGCTTTATATGCTGCTGTTTCCGGGAATCCGACCATTGGAAAGTTAGGAGATATAGCTAAAGTGCTAGGGGTTAATGTCGTTGATTTGTTTGAAGGAAACGCACCTGATTCCGAAGTGAATGGCTTTGTAAAAGTAAAAGGAACTCTTTATGAAGTTCACTCGTTTGAGGATTTAAGAGAGTTGTTGGAGTTAAATGTTTAATTTAAAAATTTATGGTTATGAAGAGGATGTTACTTTTTTGCTTGCTTACTTGCATAACTTTATTAGCAAAATCACAAATAATAAATGGGGTGGGCGTTATTAAATTAGGAATGACAATTTCGGAAATTAAAGAACAATTTCCCGACATAAAAGAATCAGATGATTTTAATAAGGGGATAACAAAAACATTTGTTCTTTCTAAATATATTCCTGTTGATGGATATTATATTGACGACTTTTATTTGAGTTTTTATAATGATTCTCTATATGCAATGTACACAATTAATCAAACAAACATTTATGAGGCTTTTAAAATAAAGTATGGAGAACCGAAAATAGAACATAACACCACGCCTAAAGAGTATATAAACGGATTAGGCAATACAATTATAAAAGAGGATGAATCGTTTAAATTTGAGTGGAATACAGGTAATCCAGATATTATATGCTACTATAACGACCAAGTGAAGCATAATTCATCAGGCAAACCTATTCGATACGTTTCTTTTGGTATTGAGAATCAAAGAATATTTCAAGAAATTAAAGCAATCTTGACTAATAAAAAAGAAAAGCAACAGAAAGAAGAAAAAGAAAAAATACTTAAGAAATTAGAGTCTTTGTAAACTATTCCAGCCTCGTTCCTTATGGTTCGGGGCTTATCGTATAAAATAAAAATAGAGAAAGGAAAATAATTATGGAGCTTAAAGAATTTATTACTGAAACTATCAGCCAAATTATAGATGGAGTGTTAGAAGTGCAAAAGAAATACAAAGACCAGAATGTCTTAATTAATCCTGATTGCTATAGAGGCTCTGATAATGAATATGCATTACCTCCTAAATCAGGTTATTATATTCCAGCTCCACGAGTTCAGCATATAGATATGGATATAGCTCTATCTGTTACTGAAAATTCAGGTGAAAAGTCAGGAATTGGAATTGCTAAAATTATAAATGCAGGAGTTTCATCAGAATCTACTGCACAGAATTCCACCATATCTAAAGTTCGTTTTAACATTCCGATCTGTTTACCAACAGAATCTTCAGATACATACCTTGAAAGAATTGGACGCGGTAAAAATTTTAGAATGTAAACAAAAAGCCGGAGCGTTATGCTTCCGGCTTTTTTTACTTGATTAGTCCTTTGGCTTTCAACCTTTCTAAAATCTGATTGTAAAGATACTCTATATCCTGGCGGAAATTCTTATACTGCTGGTAGATAAAGGAAACATCGGCGATATTGTTCGATATTACACACGGGGAGACATCCGGGAATACACCTGCAATCTCCGCCCGGATTCCGTTCGGCAACCGCCCGCCGGCCAACACACTGGGCGCAAACAGAAACAGGACGATGAATAGGAACTTCTTCCGCTGAGTAACGCTCTCAGGATTGGGCGGACATGCCATCCCAGCCAACAGTTCCCTGAACCAGGAATAAAGTTCTGGAATAAGCAACAAATCATCCAGCATTGGAGTGGATAATTCGTTTTCTCTTTCGGATAATCTTGATTTCTGTTCACGTATTGATTTCAACTCCACGATTGATGAAAATTCTTTTGTCATAGCACGATTGTTTTAATTGAAATTCTTATATTTGCATCATAATCGTGTGTGGGAGTTGGCTTCTAATCGTGTGGGCTGGCTCCCTTTTTTGTTATATCAAGTGATATACGTTCAGAATGGCTAAAGTGTAGATGATGACCGTAATCAGACTATCCAGGAACACCGCCCATGCTCCCAGCTTTTGGATCTGACTAAAACTCATGGTCAGGACAACAAGGAAATATATCCATTGGCTTGAAAACAATCCCACCCCCAGCAATAAAAGTCCGGCTATATCCATGAAGAATGCAACATGAAGCCACGGATGCGCCATCAGATACCATCTTTTTGATGTCTTATCCAGCTTCTGAAAGACTTTTGCATGCTGATACAAGGATTTACATCTAAATAGCTTCACAAGCTCGTACAGGGCTTGCAGAATGATTAAGGCGTAGAATATGTGTTTCATGGTCAGTAGCTTTTATCTCCGTGCTTATATGGGCGTAGTTCATTGTACTTCATCTTCTGATTGATAAACCAGAAGATGTCTATACTTCTGTCTTTGCAGAAAGCGAATATCTCATTCAGAAGAGTGTCATAATATTCGTTGTAGAATCCGTCAGTTACATACACACAGATTCTGTACATGGATTCCGTGAAGTTCATTTCGGAATAGTCCTCTGTATCGCTTCCTTCGTAATCCAATCTGTCCAAATCATACCCTCTCAATCCTGCCAAATCCAGCAGACGGATGCAGGTATCGGCAAGTTCTTCCTCGACAGTTCCTTTGATAAATGCCTCAAAGTCTTCCATGAATCTCCTTATCCTAGTTTCTTCGGTCAATGGAACGCTATTCCCTTGCCATTCTTTGAACATTGTACATATTCCGGAGCATACCCGTTCACTTTCCGGCAGCTTATTAGGGTATAAAAC